>Ga0222713_10000048_pt1 | contig 115353 bp, 113 predicted proteins | sample C33_649DmetaG_FD_165061 | JGI IMG/M metagenome (GOLD analysis project Ga0222713, IMG submission 165061) | Estuarine water microbial communities from San Francisco Bay, California, United States - C33_649D | ecosystem: Environmental > Aquatic > Marine > Unclassified | place: USA: California...
CAAATTCAAACTCTTGAATCAACAATTCAACAACAAGAAACCCAAATTCAAACTCTTGAATCAACAATTCAACAACAAGAAACCCAAATTCAAACTCTTGAATCAACAATTCAACAACAAGAAACCCAAATTCAAACTCTTGAATCAACAATTCAACAACAAGAAACCCGAATTCAAACCATTGAATCAACAATTCAACAACAAGAAACCCAAATTCAAACTCTTGAATCAACAATTCAACAACAAGAAACTCAAATTCAAACCATTGAATCAACAATTCAACAACAAGAAACCCAAATTCAAACTCTTGAATCAACAATTCAACAACAACAGCAATATCTTCAACAATTACAGTCTGATTATAACAACCTCATACAGACATTACAAAATAAAAATATTATTCCTTAGTTTATTATTATTACGCAAATATCGTAGTACCCAATATAATTTTTCCAATAGTTTCTGGATAAGAAACTTCCAAGTCTAAATGTACTATCATTTTTAGTAAGATTGTTAATGTTATGTTTGTCGTCCAAGATATAGTTAGGTTAATAGTAGTTGCTGTATTTCGTGTAAGTGTATGACCGAATCCACTAATTCCACCTGTATTATAATTGGCGACTTCATAATCTACTAAACCCTTAGGTTTTGAATTTGCTAAATCATCCTTTGGTGTGACCCACGTTTCAAAACGACGATATAAGGTCTCTGTATCATTGAGTAAACCTCTAAATTTACCTGTTACAAGGAATGCTGAATAATCGTCCGTTTGTGTCGTTGTCCAACTTATTGGAATTGTAAGTGAATGGTTTATACCACTCGTATAAATCAAGTTTCCATATAGCTTGCGCAATGTGACAAGTTCTCCACCAATAGTAAATGGACCTCGTGTTGAAATTCCTCCATTCACATATAATTGATATTCATTCGTAAATTGTTGATTTTGTGTATAACCTATTCCTACCACTTCTTGATTTAAACCCAAATAAATTCCACCCACTGGACCTTCTGTTGTTTTTAAGATCGTATTTTGAAAATTAATATGAAAATCAATCAAATCCGTTGTAATGTCATTACCAATCAAAACAGGACGTTTTCTTAAGAAATTATTCATATCTACCAATGTTGGATCAATATTGCTTAAAATATTATTACCGATAGCAATAGTATCACGTACTTTAGAATTAATAAAACTATTATTTGCAATGACTATGGAATCAAATATTTCATTGAGTGTATTGTTTGCTGTAATTATTTCATTGACGCCAATATTATTTCCCAAAATAATGGAATCTGTACCAACTGTCTTAAAATTCCTACCAATACAGATATTATTTAAACCCTTAACATCTAAAACTTTACCAATAATCACATTATAGTTTGAAGCAGCTGTAGATGCATTAAATCCAACATTTTCACGTGATGCTTGGTCATATGTATTTACAAGAATATTAAAGTCATTAAACAATAAGCGATTGGTTAAGTTGGTTAAATTATAATACAAATACACATTTGAATTGAGATTGGATGTTAGCACATAATTGTAATAATTTTTTGAATCTTCGATATTTGCTTGTAATAAAAATGTCTTAATATTGCTAGCCGATGGGATCAATGGATCATATTGAATATTTGCTAAGTAATTAGTATTATTTATATAGAGAGACACTCCATTATTATTACGGTCATCTTTAAGAATGACTTGGAATAAATTATTTCTATCCATTTCCACTGTAATTGGAATAGGTCCATAAGCGATATTGCTTGAATTATATAAAGTTACTGTCTTTTTTGTAAATCGTGCTTGAAAAAGATTTATGTCATTTTGATCTTGAATCTTAAAATCAAAAGCTAAATTTGTAATCGGATCCAAATACACCGAATGTGGGAATGTATCGCTGACGCTACTTACATACAGTTGTTGTTGATCTGGATTGAGTGTAAAGTCAATTTCAACACGACGACCATCAAAACTTACATATTCTGGATCAAAGCTACGTTTTGAATATTGTACCACTTGATTAGAAGTCAATGGATAAACAATTTCATTAGACGATATATATTGATTTAAATAACTTTGCCAGGTTTGTAAATACAATCCATTGTAATAAGGAAGTGTACTGAGTGGATCAATATAATCACTCACATTGGATTGAGAACTTACAATAAATTGAAGGTCATTTGGTTGATTCTGGTTGGAATTATTTTGGAAAACATTGCTATTGAATTGATAATACACTTTATTTGTCGATAATTCATTCTTTGTAAAGAAGCTTGAAGGAAGATAAGAACCATTGTCTTTACGATATAATTCAATATTACTCGATTGATAAATATTGATATTTCCAGATGTTATATCAATTATAGATGTAGTCAGTAAATTATAATCATTTAAAATATTACTCATGGTTAATTTATAAACATAATCAGGATTGTTTAAAATTAATTGTGGTTTTGTTTGAATATCAATTGTATAAGTGAGTGATTGTTGGGAAACATCGTATATATTTGAATCCGTGAGACCTTTCAATGAACCAACAATTAAACTAAATTGATCTGTAACATTATTCTCACCTGTATGATGATAAAATATTTTGCGTTGAACAATATCTGTATATGTAAAGTAAGGATCTGCAACATATTTAAAGTTAGAATTGAATGGAATAGCTTCTTTTAAGATACAGCCATAGATTGGATTTGAGGATATAAAGAAATGTAAATCTCGGGAATTACTCGAAACAACATATTCGGTAAGATCTGAGAAATTATAGAAACCGCCATTGTCTAAGGTTTTTTGTACATTCGAAGTATTAAAGTAAGGTCGTTGGGTAAAATGGCTGTATTCAATCACTTTTGGAACGGTATAGTCTTTAATACTTAACGTATTACCATTAGAACTCCATTGATAACCATCTTGAATCAAACCAGCAGACCTTGGAATGGTATTTAGTTTGATTTGGTAGGTGTCATTAATCACACGACCTGTATCTACTAGGAAGGGTGAGAAACGTGACCAATAATTTTTGATCGTTGTTGTATAAACATCCGATACATCGCCACGATATTCTAGATATAATTGATAGCTATCATTCGATAACTCCATTGGTGTATAAGGAATGTAGTGGATTTTATCGTTTTTAAATTCTTCATAAGTAAATCGTTGTCGTACATTCGTGGATTGTGTGAGAGCACTATTGGAAGAATACAAATAGCCTTTGCTAGGGCTTCGTATAATATGAATGTACAGTTCATTTGAGTTATAAATAGTTGGTTGAAATGCTTGATTGAGATATGACCATACATCACCATTTAAATGATGACCATATAGAGATTGTATTTGATTTAATTCATTACAACTGGTTTGTCCATATTGAATAGCTGGATAAATCGTTTGTTTATAATTTTCAATTAAGAAACTTCCTTGCGAGAAGGCATTTCCTGTAAGTGAGTTGATAAGATCATAATCAATTGTATAACGCCCAGATATATTGGATGTCGTTAAATAAATCACTTCGTCTTGAATGTCCTTTTGAGAAAACTGTGTTTGATTGAAATCATTAGAATGAGATAAAATGCGATAGACAATTTCATTTGGATAGAGTTCATTGTAAGTAATATAACTATGATTAGCTGTAATTTTATTACGTATATCTTGTATACTTTGATTCAAATAAATGGGATTTTGAATTCGTGAATCAATTCGAATCGGTTTTGAGATTAAGCTTCGTGCTTTATATGGATTTGTCGTCTTATCTACATAGAAATATTGAATAGAATCAATATTAGATCGTGTGAGAGGAATAAATTGATATTCTGCAACTTGAGTATAATCAATCTTGTTAGTGATTTCTTTTGTATTTTTATGAACCAATACGCCATCTTTGCTTGACTGGATACCAATAAAGGTATTTGCTTCATTTGCAAAATTATAAGCTGGACTGACTTGTGTTCCATCTAAAGTTTGTGATACGAAATTACTGGTTTGAAATGCAAAAGATTGATCCAAAGAAGTTGGAGTGGCAACGTTGCTGTAATAATTTAAATCAATATGGCGATTGTTATTAAATTGAATACGATGGAACTCATAAGGTTGATTGGATGTTAAATTGCTGGTCACCCATAGATAGACATCACCTTGAGTTAAATTACTTTGATTAAATTGTGTGATAATTCCTACATCGCGTTGAACTATAGAGATATTGCTATTGGTTTGTTGATATTGATAATTAGCATTGTATTGGTATAGATTCTTATCATATAATGGATAAGCATTGATATATTTTGCGGTTTCAAAATAATATGCAAAATTACTAGTATAAATCTTATAAATACTATCTCCTGAAAGTGTACTTAATCGTAAATTAGAAGTATAAGGATAAGTTATTGGTATTTGGATATTACAATCAAAATATAGAGCAGTTTGATCTTCTGCAGAATAGTAACGTGAGCTTTCATAAACAATATTAGAGGTTTGGATAAAGAGATTGGAAGCATAATCATAAAAACTTTCATGCGTAATTTGTTTACGATATTCCCAGTAAACATTTGTCACACCTGTTATAGTTTCATATTCATAATAGGGAGAATTATCACCATAAAAGTATAGCGAATATGTTTGTGCATAATCACGATTTACAATATTAATATTATAAGAACCTGTCGTTGCTGGATAGGTGAGTGGATTTTCAGATGTGTATTTATAATAATAAATATTACATGCTTGGCCATCCCATGGAGAGGGTAACGGAAGTTTATTTTTATCTGCGATGCTTAATCCAGCATAGGAAATTTTATTGAAATTATATTTGTTTATTATATTGCATGTTTCTAAATATTGAAGGTTTGGAACATAACTAGTCACATTACATGTATAGGATATAGAACTTGATGGGATAGATGGTGGTATACTTCCACCTGCATTGGTCACCGATACAGTGCTTGTATCTATAATGAAAGTTTGTAAAGATTGATTTTGTTGGTCAATATTTAATAGTACTAGTTGAGTAATCACTCCTGATAGTGTATAAGCACTATATTGTGTCTTGTAAAGTGGAATTGAGAAATAGGTATTTGGATTATTTCGTATAAATGTATAATTTAATAAACGATAATCTTGACGATCTCCATTGGAGGTTTGAACCAAGAGTTGACATTGGTCTTGTTTTGTTGGATGATAGCTTTGATAAATTATTTCATTTGTATTGATCGCTGTTTCAGGTACGGTTAACATTCCATAGGTAGGATATTGGCGAACATAAATTTCATTTGTGAATAGACTAGGTAGTGCGGTTGATGTTAAAACATTGCTGGTTGCTAGAGAAACCGTAATGTTACTTGTGGCATAATCATTGATATAATTGGATGTATTTACATAAAACACGGAAAGAGGATAATCGTCGGTTCCTATGGTTACTTGAAGTTGTTCATCAATACTGATATTACTGTCTGTGATACATAACGTAATACTTTGGTCAATAACATCTTGATAAGTAGTTATCACTGGATTGGTTACATAAGCTATATGATTATTTTTTAATGTCATATTGGTACCAATTGTCCATTGGACGCTTGTGGAAGGATCGTATAAAGGCTTTCTTAGTAAATAGCTACGGTCAATTGTGGTATCTTGATAAGGATGAAGGAAAACCACATTGCTATTAAATCGTTCAATATTTGATGAATACATAGTAATCACATTGGAACGATCTGATAAGAGTAATTGTTGGTCTATTTGTCGGGCAGGATAAATTGTAAATTGATCTTGTGTTGCAAATAAGGATTCTGGGAAAGGGGTATAAGTGATTGTTGGTGAGTAGGTGTATAGATTCGAAGTAAGTAAACCATAATGAGGTTGTTGCAGAACAATATTACTGAGTACTTCTTGATTTGTTGGATAGCTTCCATAAAGTCCTGTATCGTACCCATCTGCAGATGTTTCATAGTTCCATAAATTAAAATTCCAAGATTCTACATTGCTTGCTTGGCGAATGTATTCGTAACGCAATGGCATTTCAATATTTGATTGATAACCATTTTGTTGAAGAGAATAAATAGGGTATCTCTTTGGGAAGTAATAGCTATATATAAATTGATTACTTTGACCAATATCTTCATCTTTCTTTACAAGGTTGATTCCAAGCGTTCCAAGTTTATTTATAAGTAAGCTTGGGGATACTGTATAAGGATGTCCTGTAAAATGAATGGTAATAGGATATTGATATAGCTTTTTTTGTTCACTTGCAAATATTTCATTGCTACTTGGGATCAAAGGCAAACCGAGACCATTTTGAATACGAATATTGGAACTCATATTTACTTCGATTGTTAAATTGGAAAGGGTTGTAGGAGCAGTGTATAAAGGAAGTACTTTGCCTTGATAAAGAATATGACTATAAAATAAACTTAATAGATTGGAGTCAAATCTTATAATAGGAATGGGGACACGATTATCACCTGAATTATAAATATTACTGGTATTTAAAGCAAATATGGCAGATGTATTACTACGAATACCATCAAATAAAGTATCTGTGTAAGATTCCTGAAGATTAAAGAAATCATACGTTTTAGAAGTATTTAATGGAAAACGATAATCCAAACGATCTGCCAAAACATATACACTGGATACATCAATATCATGACCTATTGAAATCGTATTTTCTGCATCACATAGAATATTTCCACCTAATATAATTCCTGCATTTCCTGAATTATTAATGTCTTTACCAACAGCAATAGCATTATGATAAGTTTTAACATTTTGTGTTCCAATTGCAATTCCAAATGAATTTGCTGTATCATGTGTATCAACACCATAGCCTATAAAAACATTACTGTTACCTGTTTGGAAGTTTTCTCCAATACGATACCCAATAACAACAGAACCATTCGTTTGACGATCTAATAGCGTATAGGCACCAATCACTACATTTTGATTTCCTTGAAGATTACATGCGGCGCTTTTACCAATATAGACATTCTCATTTCCATTGGCAAGAGCACCTGTATCACTTCCTAAATAAACGTTATAATCACCATTCACATTAGATGCCCCTGCATTGGTACCGACATATATACTACCTGAACCAGTTGCAACACTTCCTGCATACGCACCAATGGCAATATTACAATCTCCGTGCTCGGCTCTTTGAAGGGCATAAGCACCCACTGCAACATTAAATCCACCATCTTGAAGATACTCACCTGCCTTATATCCAATAAAAGCATTACCGTTCCCAAGTGAATTTGAATAACCAGCATAAGCTCCAAAATAGGTATTTTCATTGCCACGGAAAGAAGCACGTCCAGAACGAAATCCTGCCATGGTATTAAAATTTCCACTACGGTTGTCTTGACCGGATTCTGCACCAACCATTGTATTAAAATCACCATCCAATGTTCGTTCTGCTGCACGATAACCCACTGCCACAATACGACTTCCTGAAGTGTTTTCACGAAGGGTATAAGCACCCACACCCACACATTCAGAACCATCTTTATTCAATTCACCTGCACGATAACCTACAAATGTATTGGCATCTCCATTACGATTTTGTAATCCAGCAAATGCACCAACATAGGTACAGTAATTTCCATATTGATTAAGACTACCTGCTTGAAATCCTACAAAGGTTCCAAAAGACCCTTCTATATTTTGTTTACCAGATTCATAACCAATAAAAGCATTCCCTGAACCTGTACTTATTTTACCTGCACTTTCACCCACACGTACAGATAATAGAGAACGTGTAGAGATATCTGAAAAAAATTCATATTGACCTTCTCCACCACTGCGTATGTTATAGGCAGATGACTGAAGATTCAACATATCCAAAGAAACCTCTACTTTTACACAAGGAAAAGTAATGCTAAAATAAAATTTAAGAATATAAATAATCGTCTTGATTAATTGTAAATTCATCTAGGGTATCTGTATAGAACGTTACTTTAAAGTCTTCTTGTTTTAAATCATGCGGTTGTTCCGTTTCACATTGATATATTATATGAACCAAACGGGCTGTCGCATTTTTTGGAAGCTGAAAACTAGGCAAATATTTATGGAGAATGGAAAAACAATTATCATCTTTAATAAATATATCAATAATCGATTTTGTAGCATGTTTTTTTAAATAACGATTTAATAAATCAATCAAGTCATGATGTGAAAAACCCCAAACATCTTGTAAATCTTGAATATCAAGTGCTTTAAACATATGATCGGTATGCATGAAAATACGCTCCATTTGATAGGTGTGATTGTTCCAATACACAAATAAATAATATCCTGATTTAAATTCGTTATCTGGATGATTAGACAATAACTGCTGTTTGAGACGATAATTAAAGATTTTTGTTATATAAGATGATCTTTCAGGAATATAAAATACCTGATGGATGTAAGTAGGAATCCATGACAAAATCCATCGGGTCAATTGTTCTTGTTTATATTTAATGGGTGTATATATTTGCATTATCCAATGACATAGAGTTAGGCTAAGCATAGTGATTCTTTATTTTTCTAAGCTAATATATCTTTAACATAAAAAATGATATCGATTTTAAGAAAAAATTATTCAATATATTAAGTAAGTTGATGGTTCAGTTTGATATAGATCGTTATATTGCAAACCCTAAAAAATATCTAGACAGTATTTCAGTTGGAGACTTGATAACGTTTTTAAAAAAAGCTAATGATTATTATCGTAATAAAGAAACAACTCTCATTAACGATGATTTATATGATTATGCAATGACTTATCTTGAAATCAAAGATCCAGACCATCCATTTTTAGATTATGTGGGTGCCGAAGTTGATAATAAAACAAAGTTGCCAATTTGGATGGGTTCTCAAGATAAAATTAGAGATGATCCCAAAGCCTTAACAAAATGGGCTAATAAATATACTCCTCCATATATTATTAGTGATAAACTTGATGGTAATTCTGGTTTAGTTGTCTATAAAGATGGTAAATTTAACCTTTATACTCGTGGCGATGGCGAATATGGACAAAATATATCTCTATTGCTACCTTATATAAAACATACAGATTGGGATGTATCGGCTTATAAAAATATCTCTTTTATCGTACGTGGCGAACTAATTATTTCTAAAAAGAATTGGGCTACAATTAAAGATGTTGGTGCCAATGCTCGTAACGTCGTGGCTGGTTTGCTTCATTCTAAAAAAATTAACGTAAAAGTTGCTGAAAAATTGGACTTTGTGGCTTATGAACTCGTAGAACCTAAAATGGATTATCAAGCCAGTTTAGAAATGCTTCATAAAATAGGTATATCAACAATTGATTATAACGTTATTGGAAAAGAAGAACTTACATTGGAATATCTATCCGATTATCTTATTCGTCGTCGTGAAGAAAGTCCTTATGTCATTGACGGCGTAGTTGTTCGTGAAAATAAACATAATCCAATTATCACTGGTAAAAATCCCAAATATTCCTTCGCTTTTAAGACCATTCATACTCACGAACAAGCTGAAGTAGTTGTATCTCATATAGAATGGAATGTCAGCAAAGATGGTTATATCATTCCATTGGTTCATTTTAATCCCATTTATATTGGGGATGTTAAAATCAAACAAGCAACGGGACATCATGCAAATAATATTAAAGAAAATGTAATTGGTCCAGGTGCTCGAATTATCATTATTCGTTCTGGAGATGTAATTCCTTATATTCTTCGTGTATTATCTCCTGCTGCGAATGGTAAGCCTCAATTTCCAGAAATTGAATATGAATGGAATGAAACAGGTGTAGATATTCGTGTGAAAAAAGGAGCTATTAATTTGGATCAACAACTGAGTCAAATGGTACATTTTGTGAATACATTGGATATCAAATATGTTGCAGAAGGTATAATCAAAAAATTATTTGAACATGGTGTTCAAACCATATCACATTTTGTTGCCCTTCAAAAAGCAGATCTTTTATTAATTGAAGGTATTCAAGAAAAAGGAGCTGATAAAATTTATAAATCCATTCAAAGTCGTATGAAAACGGTCACATGTGAAGAATTAATGGTCGCAAGCAATCTATTTGGGCGTGGATTTGGATTAAAAACCATTCAATTGATTGTTCAAGAGCATCCAGATATTCTAAAATTAGTGCTATTAAAAGAATTAAAACCTATTAAAGGTGTGGGACCAAAAACTGCAAAACAGTTCTTAGAAGGATTGCCTATATTTTATGAATTCTTAAAAGAATTGGGAATTACCAAATGCAAAACTTCAAAGAAAGTTGTTATTGAACCGATGCTATTCTCAAATGGTCAAGATTTTAACGGGAAATCATTTGTATTTACGGGCTTTAGGAATAAAGAATGGGAACAAAAGATTGAAGCTTTAGGTGGAAAAATATCTGGCTCTGTTTCTAAAAAAACCTTTATGGTGGTAGCTGGAGATATTAATGATATATCTGCAAAAGTTGTCAAAGGAAAAGAACTGGGTATTCTTATCTCTAAGGATACTTTTGCTAAAAAATATAATTTTGAATAAGAATATACTTTTGATATAAAGCCTATTCTCTTTTTTTTTATAATTGTGTCCAATGACTTTGGAGGATCATCGCTATTCGGTTTATTTAAACGATCAAGACCCTTGTTCTTTTCAACCACCCACCATTCTAAAAGAGTTAAAACCACATCAACGAACTGCTTTATCAAAATGTATTGAAATGGAAACAAAACCTTTTTTAACATATCATGTTCCAAATCCTGAGCATTGGATTCGCTTTTATAATTCTTATATACCTACCTATACAGGTACCTTCCAAGTCCAAGCTAATATTGGCATCATTGGTGATATTGTAGGATATGGAAAAACACTCATTGCTTTATCCTTGATTGCCAGTCAACCTCTCTCCAAGATTTACGTTCATCAACAACAAAACCATAGCTATGGAAGTTCTCATTTTTCAGCATCTATGTCATTTGTAAAAGAACGTACATTTCGTTATAAACCAGATGATTTAATTCATACAACGCTTACCGTGGTACCTAAAGGACCTGTTTTTATTCAATGGAAACAATTTATTGAAAAAGATACTCAACTAAAATGTCTTATAATTGATTCTTTGCATACGATTAAAAAATTATTACCAAAGATGTATCCAGAACTCAAGCAATATTTGGAACAATACGATATGGTATTAATTAAGAGTACAACTTTAAAGGTATTGGTTCAATATTATGAGGAATTAGAATCCTCTATTAAGATTCATGGATTTGATCGTATTATGATTGACGAAGCCCATGATATTTTATATAAGATACCTTCTATGAATTTTAACTTTATTTGGTTGATTACAAGCAGCTATCGTCAATTATCTAATTATTCTAATTCGAAGAGTATCGCCAATCATTTAGACTTAATTATTCATCATACAGAACGAATTCATTATATTTTGGTTAAAAACATCAATGAATATGTTATTCAATCTTTTGATATTCCAAAACCAATTGAAACCTATTATTTATGTCGTATGGATCGTATGTTAACAGCGATTTCATTATTTGTAAATCAAACAATTCGTGATAAGATTAATGTCAACGATATCACAGGGGCAGTTCATGATTTAGGTGGAACACAAACGGATGAAGAAGGTCTCGTCAATCTGGTCAAACGTGATTTTATTAAAGACATTCAAAATAAAAAAAAAGAACTGGCTTTTATTCAAAGTCTGGATTTGGAAGCAGAACAAAAAGAAACACGACTACGTATAGTGAGACAAGAATTAAATCGGCTTACTACTCGCTATGAATCCTTAGAGGAACGTCTTCGAAATCTAAGTACTGAAATGTGTCCTATATGTATGGATTCGTTTGAAAATCCTATTTATTTAAGCTGTACACATACAGTTTGTGGTAAATGCTTATTTAAATGGATGCAATCTTCTATAATCACACGGCAATTTAACGTAGGTTGTCCTCAATGTCGTACGTCGATTGATTGTACTAAATTGGTGGCAGTTGTACAAAATGCATCGACACAAACACCTACTCAACAGATGTTATCTAAAGAAGAACATTTGATTGAAATTCTAAAAAAAAAACCTGATGGTCGTTTCATTCTATTCTCACGAGTTGATTCTCAATTTTATCATTTATGTCAATTATTGACAGAACATAATATTCCACATAGCGAAATGAAAGGTTCTACAACACATATGATGCATATTTTGAAAGATTTTAAAGAAGGTCGTTTAAAGATTATTCTATTGACCACGCAGTATGCAGGATGTGGTATTGATATTAGCTATGCTTCTGATGTCATTATTTATCATAAAATGCCTGAAGATCGACAACAAGCTATAGGACGTGCACAACGTGTAGGAAGAACCGAACAATTAACGATTCATCATTTATGTTATGCACATGAATTGAGTGAAGATTAAGTAGCAACACGCTGTTTGACTTCTTTTGTTTTATTATAAATGATCATCTTTAGTTCCTTTACAAACATTTGATATTCACGTAGAATACGTTTTTCTTTTTCTTTGTCCTCTGTATTGATATAACCTTCATCGGCCATATAATCTACAAAACTAATTATTTTATCAAAAGCTTCTTTACGAAGTTGATTTCGTTTTGTATGTAAATAATCCGACATATGGTTTGCTACGCCACACGCTAATTTGGGATAAATTGATTTATCTACACCGGCTTCCCATTCGTTGTTTCCAATATGAACATCGGAATGGCCCATTTTAAGATTCTTTTTCTGTACACATTGATTTTCTGGGCGTTCAAATAAACGTTTACTATAATCCATAACAATACGACGATCCACACGAGGATACATCTTCTTAATATATTCAAGGGCTTCTTCACCAATATGGTCTTTAAGATATTCAATATTATCTTGATGATAGACCACGATAATGTTTTGAGTATTATTTTGGGTATCAATATTGTTTTGTGTTTGGATATTATTATTGTTTTGAGTTTGGATGTTATTATTGATGGTATTAACATTGATCGGTTCATTTGTAAGAGGTTCATATGGAATTAAAGCCGTTGCATCCCTTTCCTTCTTTACTTTACAGATCTTATAGTGGCCGAAACGAGAATTGTCATGTTTAAACATCTTATGGCAATATTCACATGAATGCTTATCCCGAATCCCTTTGCATTTTTCCATATGCTTCGTTAAATACCATTTTGCGTAGAGGCATTTATCACACTTTTTACATCTATATTCCGTATCATTCTTCGTCTCTATTTCTTCTGTCTCTATATTATTAGTATTTTTATATATATTATTAGTATTATTATATATATCATTAGTATTATTATATAAATCATTAGTATTATTATGTATATCATTAGTATTATTATGTATATAGTCCTCATATGTATATCCATGGAATCGTAGCATATGTCGTCGCATATTGAATGGCTTTGAAAAAGCACTGTAACATATAGGACAGCAATTATTGGGAGCAGCTGGAGCATGTAATTCTTCCATTATTATAAGAAGTAAAGAAAATAAATCTTTATATTGAAATTTATAGACAGGGAGCAAAGCTCCGGCTCCGGGAACTCTTGTGGGGGGGATTTATTTTATTTTTTCAAGTCGCTAAAAAGTTTTAAAGTCACTTCTAAACTAGAAAAAGGATTTATTTGTCCTTTTTTGGAAAAAATAAAATGTCTTTATTTTAGATGTCTAAAACCCGTGCTTCGTGTATTCGGGAAGTTGAAAATTGGTCTAGTTATGAAAATACCCATCGTCTAGATCATGCTTCTTTTAATCCCACACGTGTTCAAAAAAATCTAGAAATTTGGGCACCTAAAATGGCAACTTTAATGAAAAATATTGAACAATTGGATCATGATGATATGAAACGAGACGGACATCTTTATAAACATCTTATTTTCTCCGATTTAAAGACGAATGGAGGTGCCAAAAGTATAGCAAGTGCTTTATTATCCAATGGTTATTCATTGATTTATGATGCTTCCCTTTCACTAAAATCCAATTTACCTCAAAATAAAAAGAACTTTGTCCTTTTAACTTCTACGAAAATCTATAAAAAAGCGATTGGTGTTCGTTTCCGTCGTAAAGTCTTAGACTTATTTAACAGTCGTCCAGACAATGTATATGGACAAGATGTACGCTTTTTAATTCTAGATTCTGGATTTAAAGAAGGAATTGACGTATTTGATATTCGTTATATTCATATCTTAGAAACACCTATTACAGATGCAGATCAAAAACAAATCATTGGTCGTGGAACACGTTTCTGTGGACAAAAAGGCCTTAAATTTGATTCTAAACAAGGTTGGCCTCTCTTTGTATATAAGTATCGTTCAACGGTTCCAGATTCTCTCAAAGAGATATATGAAGCTGATACGCTATATCAACTGTTTTTGAGAAACAGCAATTTAAATCCTGCTTTATTAAACTTTGGTAAAGAGTTGGATGAAAAAATTATTCAAGCTTCAGTTGATTTAAGACTTAATGCACCCATTCATGCAGTACAAAACGATTTTAAAGAAATCTATGACAAAGCTTTGCGTAACTATCCAAGTCCTATGGCTATTTCTCCAGTCGAAGAAGAAATCACTATAAAATATGGTGTTAAAATGGAAAAACATGGTCCTGTAAATTGTAAAAATGGTTGTAAAGGGAATGTGTTAGCAATGCCTGTTCCTTTTATGTTGATTGTCTGGTATATGAGTAAAAAGGCAACTTTTATTAATGATAAACGACCTAAATCTTTCCTATGTCAAAAAATCATCCAAGACCCAGAGTATTGTAAACGTCTAAGCAGTGCTTGGCATCGTCCAGACATCTATATTCTTAAAAATGAAAAGCGTATTTATGAACGACTCAAAGATCTTCCCAATCGAGGACCTTTTAAAATCCAAAAAGAAGAAATGCTTCGTTATGTAAGAATTCGTTTGGAAGCTATTCAACTTCCTCCTGAACCACCCATGCGTGAGATGAGTTATGAACAACTTCAAGATTATATTTCTAAACGTTTTAAGAAGTTTAAATGGGAAACACCAAAGATTGAAAACTTATGTGTGGAATCTGCCGCCGATCCCAATAAAAAAACGGAACTTATATTTACACCTACTCAAGATTTTGTACGACATTATTTTCAACCCGCTTCAATTTATAAAGGCCTGTTACTATGGCAATCAGTAGGGACAGGAAAAACATGCAGTGCGATTGCAACTGCTACAACAAGTTTTGAAAAAGAAGGTTATACGATTTTATGGGTAACTCGCCATACCTTACGTTCTGATTTATGGAAAAATGTCTTTCAACAGATCTGTTCAATCGCACTACGTGAAAATATGCCTGCTGATTTTTCATTAAGTAAAGCTTTACAGAATCCTCTCAAATATTTATCGGATCGTTGGATGATGCCCTTGACCTATAAGCAATTTTCCAATATGCTTCTTAAACGAAATCAATTTTATAAAGAAATGGTAAAACGTAATGGTGAAAAAGACCCTCTAAAAAAGACCATTCTCATCATTGATGAAGCTCATAAATTATTATCAGATGATTTATTACCTCAAGAAAGACCTGATTTTAAGATTTTACAAAAAGAAATTCATAATTCGTATCAGGTATCTGGAAAAGACTCGGTTCGTGTGTTATTGATGAGTGCAACTCCTTATACTAATGATCCAATGAACTTTATCAAAATCTTAAATTTACTACGCAAATCCAATTTCTTTCCAGAGACTTTTGCAGAATTTCAAAAAGATTTTTTAACAAAAGAAGGTGTTTTTAAAGATCCCTATCTCTTTGTCAATCAAGTATCTGGATATGTGAGTTATCTAAATCGTGAAAAAGATATGCGACAGTTTGCAGTTCCAATTGTTAAAACAATTGAGGTATCTATGAGTGAGTCGCCCTTACCAGAAGTCAAAGAAAAATTAGATAAAGTTCAAGAAATTTATAAACAAACTCAAAAAGATCTTGAACATTATAAGGAAGTTAAGAAAAGAGGAAAGGAAAAACTTAGAAAGGAAAAAGTTTTATTAGAAGAACGATGCAAAGAAATTGAAGATCGTAAAGAAAAACGTGAATGTAAAGAAGCCATTCCTCAAAAAATAGAACAATATAAAAATTTCCTTTTCAAAGAAGCCAATAAAGCCATTGAAGAAAACGAAGAAAAAATGAAACAAAATAAACCATTGATTGTAACAATACAAAAAAAATTTAAAGAATTAAAAGAAAATGACTTGAGTCAAGAGCGCATCTTAACAGAAAAGTGCTTTAAACAAAAGTTGGCATAATTACATAGTGTTTATACGTGTTTTTATGGAAGACAAAAAAGACTTTCTCTTTCGGTTCATATCGATAGAAAAGAGGCGTCAACTCAAATTAGACGATGAAGCCTTTTATAGTGTTACAGATCAATATACAGCCGATCGTATTTCAAAAGATATTCTACGTGTGATTCCAGATCTTCAAATTATTACAGATGCAACTGCTTGTATTGGTGGAAATACTTATTCTTTTTCAAAGTATTTTCACAAAGTGAATGCAATTGAAGTAGATTTCTTACGTTATCAATATCTTCAACATAATATAAAAGTATTGGAAACGAGCAATGTAGATATCTATTTATCTGATTTATTGATTGCATGTCATAGATTGTATCAAGATCTTATCTTTATTGATCCTCCTTGGGGCGGACCCGAATATAAAAGCAAAGAGGTAGTAGATCTCTTTATTTCAGAAGTTGAACTATCTGAAGTATGTGAGCATATTAAAGATACATCAAAATACATTGCTCTCAAAGTACCTACGAATTTTAATGAAAAACAATTTGTTGAAAAAACTCATTCGTTTATGAAACTTATATATAAAAATACAGAATTGCGAAAGATGCATTTGCTTATCTTTCAATTATTAGATGAACATTCTCCATATAATTCAGTTTCATTATCATAATAAGAAGACATAACTCGTGTATAACAATTTATACCCTCTAAGAGTTCATTTAAGTCTTTTAGTTCAAGATTTTCTTTTTCAATCAAAGCCTTTGCGATACGATCCAAATAGAATTCATTTTTTCGTAAAAGTTCCATTCCTCCTCGATAGCTATGATCTATTAATTCTTTGACTTCAGATGCAATATCAATAGATAGAGCTTCCCCTACGATATTATCCATTACATTTAAAGGACCAATAGTTTGATTAAATCCATATTCTGTTACCATTTGGATTGCTAAGGTAGTTGCTTGACGGAAATCTTGAGATGCCCCAGTTGTAATTTTAAGAGTTCCATATTTAAGTTCTTCTGCAATACGACCTCCTAAAGCTACCATTAAACGATTCTCAAGATATTGACGTGTATAAAGTCCATTATCTAAATGATCTTCATTTGGTTCAAAATATGTTACACCATATGAATCTCCCCGTGGAACAATAGAAATTTTTTTTATATTATCATAATCGCCTAATAAAAGACCAATTAAAGCATGTCCCGCTTCATGATAAGCTATTAATTCACGTTTGCTATCAGATACAATTTTTGTTTTATTCTCTGCTCCTAAGATGATTTTATGAAATATAGTGATGATAGTGGATTGATTAATACAAATTAAATTTTCTCGGGCTGCATAAATTGCTGCTTCGTTGCATAAGTTTTCTAAATCTGCGCCAGAAAACCCAATAGTCATCTTTGAAATGCCGTCCAAATCAATAGATGAATCTATTTTTTTGTTTTGTAAATGAACCTTTAAAATAGCTTTACGACCTATAAAATCAGGTAATTCTACATATACTTGACGATCAAAACGACCTGGACGTACGAGAGCTTCATCAAGTAATTCAGGACGGTTGGTTGCAGCAATTAAAATCACACCACTATTTGGGTCAAAGCCATCCATTTCAATAAGGAGTTGATTGATCGTTTGTTCTCGTTCATCATTTGAATTCATACCTGCTGAACGTTTTTTACCTATTGCATCAATTTCATCAATAAAGATAATACAAGGTGCTTTCTCTTTTGTTTTTTTAAAAAGTTCACGAATACGAGAAGCACCAAGGCCAACAAATAACTCAATAAATTCCGAAGCGGAACATGAGAAAAATGGAACACCTGCTTCACCTGCTACAGCGCGGGCAAGTAGTGTTTTACCTGTACCAGGAGGACCAATCAATAAAATACCTTTTGGAATACGAGCTCCCATTTCAATGTATTTATCTCCATCTTGTAAAAATTCAACGATTTCTTTTAAATCTTCCTTTGCATTGTCAATTCCTGCTACATCATTGAAGCTAACAGTAATCTTATTTTCTTCTTCATAAAGTTTACCAACTTGTTGATTTACACCAAATGGACCACGACCATTTTGATTTGAAACAAGTATGAAAATTAAACGTAAAATAAAGAATAAACCAATCATTTGAATAAATATTTCAAACATCTTACCTAAAATCATATCATCATTGACTTGTTCATTAATGTAATGTACATCTACGTCATAATTCATTAAATCATCAATAAGTGTATTTGTTGGAATTAATTGAACGTTTACTTCTTCACCAGTATATGTAAGTGCTTCTGTATGAAGATCTTTTGCATGAATATCAACGCTCTGTATGTGTTTATTTTTTACTTCTTTCATAAAATGTGTATACGACCATTCAGTAGAGGGTACTGTTTTTAATTCAGGTGCTTGAAACTGAGGTAAAGAGAAAGTAAGATTTGCAAATGTATATGGATGGTATTTTACAATAGGAATAGGATGAATTGGATAAGATATCGCATATCGTTTTATTGAAATGCGACGATAAGAAGAAATATAGCGAGAGCAATACATTCTATTGAATAAGAAAAAGATTTCTTTTAGATATTTATTTATATTGGTTTAAACGCTTATAAAGTTATGGAATATAAATGCGTATTGCAATTGTAGGTCCTGGTATTATGCCTATTCCTCCGAAAGGTTGGGGGGCTGTGGAATCTCTTATATGGGATTATAAGTTTTTTTTAGAGAAAATCCCTGGTATTCAAGTCTATATTGTGAATACACCTCATCCTCAAGAAATTATCCATTTGACTAATCAATGCCAACCAGATGTGATTCATATTCAGTATGATAATTTATGGCCGTTATGGAATGAGTTTCAATGTAAAAATGTTTTACTCACAAGTCATTATGGATATTTAGATCAATTAGAACAAAGACCTCAAGATGGATATTATGGAATTTTTAAAGGATTTTTAGATTGTTCGGCAAAGATTGTTGCTTTGTCCCCAAGTATTGAAAATATGTATCTAAAACATGGGTGTTCTCAAGAACGTGTTTGTGTAGTACCAAATGGAGCCAATCATGAAGTATTTCATTATCGTTCAGAAGCAGTCCTTCCAGATCGCAGTATTTATTTAGCCAAGGTTGATTATCGTAAGCGGCAATACATATATCAAAACATTGATTTTATTGATTTTGTTGGAAATCTAGCAGATAGTCGTTTTCAACCGATTCGTTCCAATTACAAAGGCGAATGGACGAAGATGCATCTATACGAACATTTAACGGATTATGCAAATTTAGTGCTATTGAGTGATGGCGAAGCCCATCCATTGGTATGTTGTGAAGCGCTCATATGTGGTTTAGGTTTGGTGATATCTGAATTTGCTGCTGCCAACTTAGATCGTTCGCTTCCATGGATTGATGTCATTCCAACGGATAAATTAGATGACTTAGATTACGTTTCAAAAGTCATAAGAGAAAACCAAATTAAGAGTGCGGTCTATCGTGAAAATATTCGTGAATATGGTCTCAAACATTTTAGTTGGAGTGTGGTGATTCAAAGATATCTTGGTATGATTGAAAAATTTTTTCGGCTTTAAAAGATAGAACAAATGGCTAAAGCATCTCGTCCTGCTCTTGGTGATATTGCTTATACTTCTTTCGGTGTAGGTCTAGGTTTTATGGCAAGTATTATTGTATATACCTTTGTGGGTATGTTACTCTTTGTTCCTGGATTCATTTTATTAAAGAAAGAACAAAAGAAACAAAACCCTAGCGATTTAGTGAAAATATTTGCCTATGTGTTGATGGGTATGGGTATGATTATTGGTCTAGGTCTGGGAGCTGGTGTTTTCTTTAGTGAATTAGGAGGTGAATTTTAAATTGTATATTTCTATAGCTATATATAAAAAGTCTTTTTTGTCTATTTTCATCTAAGAAAGGATGTTTCAACATGCGATTAAAAAATGAGGCTCTTTTTTAATTAGTTTATAACATACGATGCGAAGAAGTATAATTAATATTCCTTATCAAAATACGGTACATCGCATTCTTGAAGTACCTAAAAATCAACTTGAACGACTTAAATCTAAACAAGCGATTCAAAAATATGATTTGATATGGCTTTCTGAAATTCAAGACCCTTATGAACAACTTACTTATTATGATTCAAATTCCCAAATTTGGAAAATTCCATCTACTTTGGCATTAGTCACAGATATTTATTATGATGATACAAATTGTATTTGGACACTTTTGGTGAATGATCGAGTCTTGTTTAATGATTATAAGGTTCTCTATACAGTAGGCGTTTATATATCGGATGTTGTGGCAAATCATTCAGAATATCTAAGAAAAACAAAAGCTGCTGCGACAATACAAAAATATTATAAACGACACTATTTTACACGAAATTTGATGGCAAAACGGATTCAACGAATATACATTCAACATTATTGGAATCCTAACAATCCAAATATGCTAGAACGACTTCAAAATGAATATCAAATGTTTTATATGGAAATCAATTTACCTGCGTTTCGCCAATTTCCATGAAGTCCCATAGGAAGCATCAATGGAAAAGGAAGTATATAAGGTTTTTCAAATCCATGTGAACGATCAAAAATATATAATTCAGTTTTATTTTGATAAGCATCATAGACAATAGACATGACATAGTTATTATCAAAGAATGGTTCATTAAATATTTTTCCATTTGAACAATAATAAACGGTGTTTTGAGTATCTAAATTAAATACACCTATTCCATTCTTTGAAGGAAATATTCCAAAACATTCATTTGTTTTTTTATCATAAACAGGAAATTCCAACCAATGAGAATCAATACATTGAGTCTCTTGGGTTTGTTCTTGTAAATAAAGAATCGTACGATAAATTTTACCTGGAAATTGTTCATTAGGTGTACTAAAAAAACCAGGATAGAGAATATAATATACTTCTAAACGATCATCGTATTGTTTTCCACACATAAAATGATAAGAAAAACCAATTACTTCTGGAACAGTTATTGAAAATATATCCCCAGTCTTACGATGAACTACATAAATATCAGAAGGTTGTTCCTGAAACTGTATACTATTAACCCATCCTTCTTTCCAACCTTTCCATAGATCCAATGTTAAGTGATGGTCAAAGAAAACAAAGTAATCTTCTGTTACTACGAAATCATGAAAATAGACAAAATGAGGTAAATCAACTTGAACGGATTGGTCAAATATAAGATGGGTTCGTTGATGTTCATATAATCGTTGTACAGAAATATGTTCATGTGTATGTGCTGAAATAATATTATTATATATTCCCTCAGTATTTAATGTCTTTAAATCCAATATATATGTACTACCCATTTCGCTAGAAGCGGCGATATGTTCATCGTCTAAAAATATTACATTTGTATTGACTGGATTTTTTATCATTAAGTTTTTAGGTTCAGAACCAAATGCGCCTGTAAAGAGACGAGAATGTGTTAATTCTTCTAATTTACGTTGCCATGTATGAATATATCGTCCTTGAAAGAAGACTTCTCCATTACGAAATTCAAGTTTTCTTATATAACCATCTCCATCAAAAGGATGAGTTTGAATACCCCATCGTTCAAATTCACCTGGTCCATTTTGAATATAAGTACCATTGATTGGAAAAGGAATCTTTCCCAATGAGATTTGTTTTGGGTATTCTTTTGCATTTTGTAAAGAACGGCGATAAAACTGATTTAACATATAGGATTAGCTTTCTTATTGTTTATATACGATTTTTAATAGGTCCTGAACACGACGAACATAAGTATGATGCTCTTTAACCCATTCCATTTGTTTTAAGATATAGTCTTTGTCTTTAGATTTTTCAAGATAGACTTCTACCATTTTTGCTTCATCCGTTTCAAGAATAACGAGGTCTCCAAACAGTTCTTTGAGTCTTGGACAATTGGTCATTCCTAATTTTCCATAACTGATATTTTTGAATAAACGACAAGGAATATAACCTATATTCTTATGACATGTACCTGTTTCCCCCATGCGAATTTTATCTGGGTCACCTGAACCACGAATATCTGGACAAACTATACTTCGTTTTACCAATTCTCGAACTTCTTTAAAAGATATGGGATTTTTCCAAGGATCATGATGAACTATACTAATTCCTTTGTGAACACATGCATCTGCAAAACGTTGAATATCATGAATATTACCTCTTCCCATACTGCCAATAAAATATGTAACTGGAGGTGTTTCAGGTTCAATAAAACGATCTTCAAATTGAATCTCGGTTGGTAAAAGATCAGTTGCCCAAGCAATATAAATAGCTTCATAAGTCACTGGAGAATGATGACGAAATCTTGGATTTAAATCACGATCTGTAGCATTTACTTCATAGAGCATAGTTGGATGAATTGTTTCAAGAGATTTTCCTTCCAATTCATAAACATAATTACAATCTTTAATTGCAGTCACATTGTATCGTAAATCAATAAAACGAGCCCCACTATCTAGATATTTTTTAGGATAAACCGCTACATGAACTAGATAAATATTACTTGTATGTAGTGGAATTTGATGGTCTGCATAACCCTCTGTAATAAATAAACAATTTGTATAATTGAAAACATCTATTGATGGATAATTTTCATCACTAAACCAATAAGTATCGTATCCAAGGAATTTAAATGCTTTTACCCATCCATAATGAATATAACTATGTGTATGTGTATCCAAAGGATATCCCCAAATAATGACTTTATCAAAGTATGTCATTCTATATATAGCTATATAAACATTTGTTTAATAGGGAACTCAATGGAAAATATTACCTTTGTAACTGCTCTCTATAATATTCAACGTGAAGAAAAAGGAGATGGTCGTAAATGGATAGATTATTTAGAATGGTTTAAAAATACATTAAAGATGCCTCTGAAAATGGTAATTTATATTCCTAAAGAATTGATTTCATTTGTAGAAAAACATCGTCCTAAAGACTATGCAACTAAAGTAGTTGTACAAGAATTAGAAGCGATCCCCTATGCAAAATATGAACCCGCAATTTCTGCGATCTTACAAAATCCAGAATATCGTGCAAAAATAAAGCATCCTGGTCGTGTAGAATGTAATTTGCCTTATTACACTATCATACAATATTCTAAATTTAAATGGTTAGAAGAGGTTATTACAGCAAATCTCTTTGGAAGTGATTATTTCTTTTGGATAGATGGAGGTATTAGTCGTTTTGTCCCGATAGAACTCTATACACGGATAGTTGAACATATTGAATTACCTGCACATAAATTTATTATTCAATGCAATGGTCTATTATTAGGCTATCCTGTCAACGAAGGATATTTATGGGATAGTCAATGTTTAATGAGTGGAGGAATGTTTGGAGGAGATAAAGAAGTTTTAGATAAACTTATACATAAAATCGATCAAGAATTAGAACAACGGATTTCTAAAGGTTGGATCAATAATGAACAGCTTTTACTCGCTTATTTATATCGAACTTTTTATAAAGATCTCTTTTTCCCTATTTATAATAACACAGGAATTGATTTCGGTCTCTTTCATTTAATTTTGATTCGTTGATTATCCATACGTAAATATTTATTTAAACATATTATGCTTTTTATAAAATGAGCGATAATCGTCTAGTGGTAGGACATTTGCCTTCCAAGCAAAAAGCCGGGGTTCGATTCCCCGTTATCGTATAAAAAATGATTTATTCTTTTGTTCGGGTTGAATGATTATGTTAACCAAATTGTTATTATGTTCTTCTCATTGAAGAAAACTTCGAAGCATTGGACAGAAAATGAAATCCAAGAATTATTTCGACGTTTTCGAGCAGGAGATACTGTAGATGGACTAAGTCGTTATTTTTCCCGATCACGTTCAGATGTTCAATCTCAACTGGAAGATTTGTTTCGCAAAATGCTTCAAACACAAGAACTGTATCTTGTGGCAAGAAAACTCGATGTTCCTTCTTTGTGGATACGTATGTTGTTTATCGATAAAAAATAAATCAGCTTTTCCATAATGCATCTGGATTATTACGATAATAATTCTGCATAACTTTATAAATAGAATAATCTGTTTTATAAAAACATTGCAATAATAGCATCCTTTTTTTATTTAATGCTTGAAGATAAGATTGAATCAATGGATGATAATCTTTAAGCAATTCTAATAATTCTAAGAAAGAAATACATATATTGTATTTTTGATGATTGGAATAAATTGCTTTAGGAGACTGAAACAGATCAATAGGTAAAAAGCATTGATGCTTTTTGGCAATAATCATGGAAAACTCTATTTTTTTATGAATTGAAAAATAGTCTTTTAATACATACATAACGTCTCGTAACATCTTTAATGGAGGACATAATAAACTATATGCAGATTTTGCATTGGACTCTAATAAGAAATATTCCAATAAATAAATATTCATCATTTGAACGAAAAAACCTTTAAACTCATTCATTATATTTCGCCATATCAATTTTAAATATCGTTTTGAATAAGAAGGGTTATTGTATAAATAGCATATACTTTGAATAAATTTTAATAATCCTAATCGTTTGTTTTTATAAATACAATGAATCAAAAAACGTCTATTGTATTTATTGGATAAAAATCTTTTAACTTCTGATGACGACTGTAAGATTGTTTTTAAACGATGATGTATATTAAAATGTAAGTTTGAATTCACATCTTGAATATAAAAGTTAGATTGTTTGGTTTCTTTTATAAATTTATAATGATGCTTTTTTGGTTGTATATTAATGGTAAATATATTAGATATATAAATAGATTCATTATTTTTAAATATAATTCCTGTACTTGAAGTAATTTTATATAACATACGATAAATCAATGGATTACAAAATTGAAATGCATATAAAAAAGGAAAATCAGTAATATGTAAATAGTGAGGACAGTAATACATTATCCATTCTTTCGGTATATCATACATCCGTCCATCATAATCCATTTTTTCCATAAATCTTGTGAGTACATTCCAAGTCATTTCATTTGAAATCCATCCTGCAGAATTTAGAGAGAGAAATAAAGTAACTCCATTTCCAATCACATGTAGGCCATGTTCAATAAAATAAGAATAGCTATATGAACATGCTTCAAATGACATTGTTTTTAAATGAAACGTATACGGTAAAGCGTTATATAAATAAATAGGAAAAGTCATAAGGAAAGATATTTGCCAATAATGAATTAACCAGTCGAATACGGCTTCTTCATCTTCATAATTTAAGTCTTTTAACAATTGAAACATTTCTCGATTTTTAGTCATCATATAAAAAGTATCTCGATGAATGGTGTCTTGATAAACTTTGGGTAAGTGAAGTTGTAAAATAACATTATGTTGTATTTCATCATATTCCATTGTGTGTAATTGATCTAAAACAGCAACCACTTTTTCAGGATCAATCACATCTTCTGTATCTCCAAAATGAGGAAGCACTTTCTTATCGGGTGGATAAATATAAATGCGATTGAGTAAATGAATTTCTTTTCGTTTCATTGTCCATAAATAAACTTATACAGATATCTTTATGTTCTTTAGAGATGCTTCCAAACTATATATTTTTATTTTTTCTTGTGCTTGAAATTCTGAAATAATATCTAGATACTTACGAGGAAGTTGTTTCAAATAACATTGATCGATTTTAATGTAATTTTCATCATAAATATCGTATTTATATATTGTTAAGGAAATTGATGTTAATTCATAATAATAATTATCTCGAAATAATGTTTTAGGCATCCTTATTTTTATATCTATAAAATTATTTTTAGATGTGTTTTTTCTTGTTCAATGAATAGATGAATGGACTTATTTTGATTGCAATTATAACTATATCCATTGTACTTTATAACTTATATATGAGTTTTGTTATTTATAATCATGAAGTTGCTATTTTACCAGGTACAGCAAAAGAACAGGTTCAATCTGGAAAATATACGCATATTTTAGATGTTCGTATGAAAACAGGATGGGAACATAATCATTTCCCTGATGCTATCTCAATTCCTTTACATAAGATTTCAATGAAGACACTTGCAGAAAATAATATTAAACCAAATGAAACAATTCTTATTTACTCTGACTCCAATATATGTGCTTATCGAGCTTATAAAAAATTAAAAAAACTTTCATTTGTTAAGGTGTATTATTTATTGGGTTCTTATATCAACATAATCTAAACTATATATAAGATGCTATTATCTCCTGTATTAATCTTGAGTCTTACTGGAATTGTGATACTTTTATCCGGTTGGTTGGTATATGCCTCTTGGACGAACATTCATCCTCTACTCTTTGCCTGGTTATGGTTCAACTTATGGATAGCTATTTATGAAATGTACATTGTTTATCGAAGAAAACAATTAACAAAAGAAAAATGCAAGCCTGGGTTTTGGTCTCGTTCAAATAGTTTTAACACCTTTTGGAAAGACGCCTGGAATGAGTACACGTGCTTCTCAGATACACGTTATTTAGATTCTTACGATTTTGTCTTTGTGATTGAACTCATCAATGCTATATTAGTTTTAATGATGTGGTTCTTATTGTTTATGAATCTACCAGCATTTATCTATATTCTATTGATACTTCAAGCATATCATTGTGGTATTTATTTCATATCTTTATGGTATAGTCAAAAAATAAATAGACAAGCTCCTTTGAAATTGGTAAGTTATTTATTGATTTCTGCCTTATGGTTTTTCATTCCTATTTATCTTGTGATTTAAAGTACTTCACGAACGGTTATACTTGCATAGAAATCATTTGTTTGATTGTCTATACGCTGAATGGCAAGTACAAGTACATCCGATACACCTGTAATTGAAGTTCCTATTGAAAAGGTAGCTGATAATAGATCAGCTGTTAATGTTGAATTCGTTCCTATTCCATATCCAGAACGAAGAGGGATACCATCTGTCATCGTAACTGTAGTATTTGTAATATTATACTCTAAACAACTACTTGGTTTAGAGGTATAAGTAAGATCTCCACCACTAAATATAGGATTAATAAATACTCCCCAATAAAATAGCACGTTTTGCGTAGGAGATACAATATTTATATTTTCTAAAAAAATATTACCACTCTCAAACCCATTTTTGAGACGAATGGCAATTGCACAATATAAAAGGTTGGATACAGATATACTTAATTTTGTAGTGTAACGATCTATAGAATATGAGTTACCTAATCCACCTTGTCCTCCTTCACTTATTATAGTACTACAAACACATTTCATAGATGCCGCAGGGCCTCTACCTAAATTACTTATTTCATAACGTAAAGGTAAATTGGGCTTACTAAAACTGACTGAATAACTTTCATTTCCAATAAAAAATTGGTGCAATTGAATATATTTTTTTCCTATAATTAATCCACAACAAATATCTCCTATACCTAACCATTCATAGTTAAAATAAAATAGATTTCCTTTATTAAAATCTACTTGAATGAGTGATTGCGAATCTAGTTTATTTTTGTTCCATTGAGCTTGAGGAATCGCTAAATCCACTGGAGTTCCTGTAACTGAACTTCGCTTTACTATATAATAATCATCTGGACCAGATTGGAAAAAAAGACCATTATTACAATCAAATACACCAATACGACGAATTATATCATTACTATAAGAACCTATAATACCTGTCATCATAACTAATTGAGATTTACCAGGTTGATAAGCAAATCGTTGATAGGTTTGTCGTACATGAGCTCCTGCAATATTTGAACTGACAGAGAGTGTTACTGCTGCTTCATTAGAGTTGAAAGTCGAAGTTGTATTGGATCCTGAAATTTGTAAATCATGCCAGAACGTTGGTTGATTATCATAGAGTAATTTACTATTAAAAATTGTATAGGGTTCTGATACACGCAAACGTCCAAAAGCATCATAAGATGATGCGATATCATAAACAAATTGTCCCATATTCATCACTCTACTCTATACAATCCTGAATATTATTTGTATAAAAACATATATCAACTCATAGTAATGGATGCTACAAATACACAAAAACGAGCTTTTTTAAAATTTAAAGATACGATACGACAAATAGGTGAACCAAGTTCCATGTATCAACCATTTGATAAAATTCCGTATGATAAAACTAAAAAAATATCTAATGAAGAAACTCAACGAGATAATTATCGTGATAAACATCATCGTGAAAAAGTTAAAACGGTGGTTCCACGCCAAGTAAAGATGTCAAATTATAAGATTCACCAAGTCTTACTAGACTCAAATGATCGTGATAAATCTATATTTCCAAATATGAATCATTATGTTTTAAAAGCAGCCACTCATTTTCGCAATGCTTTTGGGGTTCGATTATTAAAATCTGAATTACTCTATCATTCTTTAACACCTGGAAATGGTGTTTATTTAGCACTTAATGACTATAGATTATTAGTACGAAACGAAAAACAAGATCAAATTCCTTTATTTGCACGTATCACTCCTGGTATTAATGATTTTCAATGTGTCACCACAAATATATTAGATGACCCATATACATATATTCTTAATCCAATGGAACCTAAACTCTTACGATTTGAAATGAATCTTTATGATTCTGATAATATTTTGATTAAAGACAATCATTTTAACCTGATCTTACACTTGGCCATATTTTGTTATAGCTAATTGATTAAGGGTTCAACTGTAATAATTTTAAATACAAGATTGACTTGATATAGTGGAATCGGTGTTGTGGGAGAAGAAGTATCCGTACCAAAGCTGAAGAAAGTACCATCTGATTTTTTGATTTGAATAGTCATACGGTCTAATCGTTTTCCTTGAGTATCAAAGATGAGACGAGGTTTTGTGTTTAAATCACATTGAATGAAATAAGGAGTAATATTAGTAGGAATGAGACGGGCGAAGGCTTTGGTGGCAGTAATATTGGTTCCATCAAAAGAGCCTTCAAGTTCTGGAATACAGAGATAAAGGCACGCTTCATTACTTGAACTACCTGCAGTTGGATAAGATGCAGATAAGAGTTCAATTGATTTCACATTGCGATAATGATGGCTTAGTGTTGCACCCGTAAAGGTATTGCTTGGTTCCAATTGAACCTGGAAATGAGTGGTGGTTGGCCAAACTGTACGATCACGATCTGTTGAATCAATCACAATATAATGTTCTTTGAAACGATATTTTTTTTGAGGATCATCTGGAAATAAAAATGGGTGATACTCCATATCTCTATTTACATTAAAAGAAATGTTTATGTGATAAGCAAACACAGTAAAAACAACTCAACTTTGATCTACAAAATATTTACCAAGATATTTTAAAATAAATAAAATTTGAATTATCTAAGAATTATAGATTCATATCTATCTAAAGTTTTAAAAGCTTCTTTTCGATCTTCTACGATGCGACGGCGTTATAAGCACTTTATTCAGGTTGCACACGATAATGCTCTAAAGTCGTGCATGAGTCATAAACATGGATGTGTAATTGTATATAACAATAAAGAAATTATTGCACAGGGAATAAATCAACAAGAGTGTGAAATGAAAAAAGTGGAAAGTATTCATGCTGAGGTCGATGCTATTAATCAGCTACGTAAGATGATGAATGGTAAGGATAAGAATTTTATTCAAAAATGTAAGTTATATGTGGTTCGTATTGGATCAAAAAACATGAATTATCCTTTAAAAGAGTCTAAGCCCTGTGAACATTGTACCAAAGTAATTACACGCATCGGCATTCCATCAGTATATTATTCAACACAAGATGAGTTTCTAAAAGCGTATGAGGAAATGTATCATCAAAAGCCATCTATGGGTTACAGTTCGCCAAATACATTGCGGCCAAATTCTGTAGAACAGTCTCTACGGAGGCCTATCTGTGTGGTTTCTTAAATTGTATAAAATTTCAGTGATAAAAAGAATAACGGTAATCAGTTTCAGGAGGATATTTTTGCATTTTATTTACGTTTACCAAAGCTCTTGGACGATTTCTTAGAGAAAAGCATATTTAATAGACTATAAACAACAATAGCAGTGTTAATAATAATTAGGATAACAACTGCCCATGCAAATGTATCACATTGACCAATAACCAAACAGTTAATACCATAAGTCATTAAAACCAAATTGAGTAAAAGAGATACAACTACTAATGCAACCATACCCATGTTCATTGGAGACATGAAAAGCATGATAAATATAGCCACAATAGTAACTAAATAAGTATAGAAAGCAATTTGAGCTTGTTTTACGACTTTAAATTTTTGGAAACCAAGATCAAGGGTCACAAGTTCTTGCATTTATTATAATCAAATATTTTAATTTTTATGAGAAATTCCTTTTGGAATCATTTTATAAAGAATAAAGATAGTTATTACAACATAGATGCTAGCAAGAACAACTAAAAGCCACGTAAGAATATTAGCATAGATATAACATTTTCCAATAATTAAACAATTAACTGCATAAGTACCTGTTATAGTTGTTACCATGAGTGCAAAGATCATCATATAGATATTGATAGGAAGTACCTCTTTTGGTACAACGATAAAACTTACAAGTAGAGAAACTACCATTATAACGTAAGCATAAAACGCCAAACGAGCTTGTTTAGTTATTTCAAATTTACGAAAGCCTAGATTTAATGTGACAAGTTCAGGGTAATTTTTCATTCTAATATAAGAAATATATTTTAATTTTATTGTACATCAATATGTAATGGAATAATAATAATACCTCTTTGAAATACTGTTATTTTTTTAAGTTCATCGTATAAATATTCTTTCATCATATAATCGGTTAATATCATTGCGATCGCATCCATTTCTCGTTTATATTCAATATCGTCTTCTGACTTAACTTCTGGATAAACTACAAAACAAATTTTCCCTTCATATATTTCCAGTTTGATACGATATAGCTTTTTAAACGTACCTATTATCAAATCTTTTAATTCTTGATAAGAAAGCGTATAATTATAATAAAACATTTTATTTAAACTATTAATCGTTTGTTCTTGGTTTATTTTTATTCGATCTTTCTTTTGATTAAACTGTTCTTTGTCATCATCCTCATTTTCATAGGAACCTGAATCATCTTCACGATAAATAATAGCATAACAATGTATTCTATTTGGTTTTGAAAAGAATGATTTTGGGAAAGAAATGGAATTTCGTCTGTTTAAAGATACTATTTGAGTTTTAAGATTATGAATCATCTTATATTTAAAAAAGAATTGTATTATATTTTTAAATGAAGGACATTCTTCTCGTTGTTGCTGTAGATGATAAATACGGTTTTGCAAAAGATAATATAATACCTTGGAAAATTAAAGATGATTTACATCATTTTCAAAGATTGACTACATCTACACAAAATAAAAATTTGCAAAATGCAGTTATCATGGGAAGACAAACATTTATATCTCTAAATCAAAAACCTCTAAAAAATCGTTTAAATATCGTTCTAACTTCTCATAAATTTAATAATGTCTTATGTGCAGCCTCCCTCAAAAATGCGATTGATTATTGTATAATTTCTGAAGACATTGAGTCTATTTTTATAATCGGTGGAGAGAACGTCTATTCTGAAGCTTTACAAAACTATCCGATACGTATCATCTATAAAACACATGTTCAAGGTGATTTTCAATGTGATAAATTTATACCTCCTTTTAATAATTATGAATTTTATAACTATACACCATGGAAACAAGAAAATGAATATATTTATCGGTATGAATCTTGGAAAATGCGTGAAATTTAAATAAATAATTTTCTTTATATAGAATACTAAAACATGCCAACTCTTGCTGAAATCGTTGAAAAACGTGTTAATGAACTCTCACGCCGTGTTGATAAATTAGAATCTGTTGGTATCCCTCAAGTAGAGGTTACTGAATCTAACGTTGTAGTGGATACTTCTAAATACGATGAAGTTTCTAAAAGCGTAGTTGATCTAGATTCCAAAGTGATGCAAAGCCTTGATTATCTGCAAGAACGTGTAAATGGTCTTGAACAATTAAAATCAATGACCAGTGCGCTAGATGGTTTAACTCTTCATGTAGAATTACTCGCTAAACACTTGGAAGGATTAGTTCAACGTGTAGGAAGATTAGAAAATGTAGTCGAACCGGAAGAAAGTGCTTAAATAATTTAAATTGATGTTTTTTTTATTCGCATTGAACATATACTGTTTTAACTTCTCCTAATAAACCATTAGATTCGACAATACGATAATGCACATGAGGGCTTAGAAGTGTACCTGGTACACGATAAGAAGATGGGCAAAAAACAACGAATTTTGCTTCTCCATTCTTTACGGTTGTAATCCCACTGTTTTTGTATTCTCCATATGCAATATATGGATCTTCAAATAATGTTTTAGAAGGTTGTGATCCCCAATACATCACTTTACGACCTTCGGCTTCTGGTATATCTACTTTGAATGTAAAGTTTGCTCCTTCTGGAAGTACTTCATTTTGTAAGAAAATAGGTGGTAATACGGTAGGTCCTAAGAAAGGAAGATATGTATTACGTTTAAGACCTACACTTATAATTGCAATCAATACTAAAACAGCAATAAATTTAAAGAATGTAGATGTCTTTGAGCTAAATAGAATAAAGAATACTTCATACAATGCAAATACTAGGATAAGAACCATCGCCCATAAATATAATTTAAAGTTATTCATTTATTATACCATTAGATTTAAAATGAGTTCTTTGTATGTCCTTATTTCTGGTTTTGGAACGCCTCATTGGGACCATAAAATAGAAATCCTCAAAAATAATTTAGAGAAAATTCATGATAAGACCGTTTGGAAAAAAGTTAAAATTTGTATCTGTCAATATAGCGATCCACTACTTTATCAACTTCCTAAAGAATGGATTCATCTTTATGATATTGAAATGATTTATGAAAAAGGGATTGTTGGAGAATTTATTCATCGTTATGCATCATTTTCTCATATTAATGGATATGACTATATTCTATGTTTATTAGATGATATTGAACTTCAAAAGATTCAATGGGGTCCAATGATTCGTTATGTAAAAGATCTTGATATTGATTTATTATCACCGTCTCTTTCTTTGGATTCAAAACATCAATATAAATACATGCTTAATGAACCTTACAATCTTTATACGATTAAAGTAACCTCTTGTTGTGAATATTTTTGTATTTTTGCAAATACACGAAATTTTAAAAAATATTACGATCATGTGGATCCAAACTATCCTTGGATGTGGGGATTGGATTTAATTTTAAAAAAGCATCTTGGGTTAAAAGTTGGAATTATGAATACGATGGTGATGAAACATTGGTATAAAAATGAAAGCTATGAAGATTGTCCAAATGTACAACCCATGATTGGTTATGATGCAATAGTTGCCAAATATGGAGACACTAAAGAGGAACTTGCTGAACAAACAGCTGTTTTATATTATATTGTAGATCCAATAAATATTGCTATACCGCCATAGGTGCTTTAATGGGTGGATGGGATTGATAATCAAAGATTTTAATTTTATCGGTTGTGAGGGTATCCCAATTCCAATCCGTATCTGTTATTTTTAGTGTACACCATGGAAATGGTTCACGTTTAAACTGTTCTTTTACTTGTTCAATATGATTTCTATAGATATGAACATTTCCAAAAGATAGAATGAGTTCTTCTGGAATGAGTCCTGTTTTGGAAGCAATAAGATATGTTAGAAGTGCATAAGAAGCAATATTAAAGGGAAGTCCTAGGAAAGTATCACAACTACGTTGATACATATGACAACTTAGATATTTTCCATCTCTCACATGAAATTGAGCAGATACATGACATGGTGGTAGACACATTTTTTTAAGATCTGCTGGGTTCCAAGCACTCATCATAATGCGACGACTATTAGGATTTGTTTTGATTTCATTGATAATCCAATCAATCTGATTCACACCTTGGCCCGTATAATCGGTATGACAATCTTTATATTCAGCTCCAAAATGAGTCCATTGGAAAGAATAAATAGCTCCACAGTCATCTTCTTTGTAATGGGAAAGTCCTGACTTATCTAGGAATTCACGTGTACTATTTCCATCCCAGATATGAACACCCTTTTCTTTTAGAATCTTATTGTCTGTTTGGCCTTTTAGAAACCAAAGGAGTTCTTCTACAATGCCTTTCCAAAACACTTTTTTTGTAGTTAGAAGAGGGAAGGTATCTTTAATAGGAAATCGTATTTGATCACCAAAAATAGAATAACAACCTGTACCTGTACGATCTTCTTGATAGTGACCTTTATCAAGTACACGTTGAAGAAGATCTAGATAAGCTTGTTCTGGATGAGAAGCCATTTAAATGAGACTAAACTAAATTAAATATGGTTTTCAATTTTTAAATAAAAATAAAATTTTTTATCGGCCATAAATTTATATGTCTATTTATTTTGTTTTTTAATGCGTTTCTTTTTGCCGCCGGTTTGGTCTACGGGTGCAGGAAGGGATTCTACATTTTCAGCTATAGCGCCTTCTACCTCATTTTCACCTCCTTTCTGAGCTTTAGATTTCTTTTTGTACATGCGTTTCTTTTTGCCACCGGTTTGGTCTACGGGTGCAGGAAGGGATTCTACATTTTCAGCTATAGCGCCTTCTACCTCATTTTCACCTCCTTTCTGAGCTTTAGATTTCTTTTTGTACATGCGTTTCTTTTTGCCGCCGTCTTTAGTACTAAAACGTTCAATGTTACCTGTGACTGGATTTATACCAAGAGGCCATCCATCACGTGGATCATAACCCATAATAGGATGACCAGAAGAATGCATGATTTGACCAACAGGAGCTGTAGTAGGAACTGGACGAGTAGTAGTCATTTTTCCAAAGAGATCGGCAAGTATATCTGCTTCTGAAACTAGGGCTTTCTTTTCTGTTTTTTTCTCAGTAGCCATTTGTTTTTTGGCTTCTGCAATTGCCGATGTCATAAGACGTTCTTCCATTTGTTTCTGTTTGGTACCACGGTTACGTTCTAGATCTTCTTCCATTTTAGAAGCAAAAATAGATTGGGCACGTTGCATAACTTCTTGTTTTTGATGCATCTTTTCAATTTCTTCTGGATTTGGAAGAGCATATTTAGCAGTTTCTTTTGCTTTAAGTACAGCTTCAATTTTTGCTTTACGGACAGTGGCACGAGCAGCTTTTTGTTCTTCGGTGAGAGGACCTCGGGTTTTCTTTGGTTGAGTAGTTCCAGGCATATATGCTTCTGGTTTTACTTTTGAACGTATACTACGACGTAAAAATTGCATTTCAGTATCTTCATCATCATATCTATCAATAGACATATATTCAGCATCAGCATTAGTAGGTTTTTTAATACTATCTTTTACAATTGAAAGTGCTTTTGAAACTCGAGTTTTGGTGGATGGTTTCTTAGATTTGGGAAGAACACCTCCACTTTGCTTGTTATTATCTGTTTGCATCATTTATCTTTATTTAAGAAAATTATCGAAGGATACTTTTTATCAGATATTACTTTATAAAAAGTAGGTGTATGATACATCTGTTTGAGATAAATAATGTCTAATGAATAATCTCGAGCTATAGTCTCCAATAAAAATTGATTTTGCTGCTTGATCATACGAGTCAATAACACTTCCATTGCAATATTTCTTCTTACTTTATTAAGAACTTCAATTTTTACTTAAACTCGTGTATTATAGATTAATTCATTATGACGCGTCTAAATGAATATGAAGATTATTATGGTCATGATGGTTATTATGATTATGATTCAGATCATACATATTCCAATGATGAAAATGATGAAGACTTTATTTACGATGCTGAATTCAATATAGATTCTTATGAAGACCCAGATGATATTATTTATAAAGATGAAACTCAATCTCGATTTGAATGGAGATCCATTACTATTGGAGATACTACTCTTCAAATATCAAATACAGGTGCTATTCAATATCCAAATAGTATCTTCAATATTACTTATGGCAATCCCGTTCCAGGAACACCATATCGTTGTATAGCAGTAAAATTTAATCAAAATGATTACCGTAACTATTATATTCACGATCTTGTATGGATGGCATTTTATGGAGATATTCCTAATGGCTGGGAAGTGGGTCATAAAGAACTGATTTATGACGATACTCAATTTAATAACTATTATAAAAATGACCTTGAATATCTCGATATCTATACAAATATTGTTTCTCGTGACTTTAATATGTAATATATGAAATGATTTAAACATATTTTACCTATGTAGTAATAAGTAATTGGACCATGTATAGTTGGGCAAGTGCAACTCGTAGTAAAAAAAGAAAAATTATAGAAGAACCTTCACCACCTCCAATAACAATGGACGATGATGATGATGGTCCATCGATTCCTTTTATCTTTCCAAAACCTCCATCAAGCAATCTTTGTACACTTAATAATCGTATTTTCTTTAACGATGACATTACTTATGAAAGTGTATTTGGTCTAAACCGAGAACTGCGTGCACTTGATGATAAGCTTTATCTCTTTGCAAATATTCATCGTACTCAAGTAATGCCAATTTATCTACATATTACAACTTATGGTGGAGCAATTCATGCAGCATTTTCTGTAGTAGATTGTATTAAATCCCTTCGCTGTCCTGTTTATACTGTTGTGGATGGTTTTGTTGCTTCTGCAGGTACATTGATTAGTCTTGCGGGTGAAAAACGATATATGCAACCCAATGCCTATATGCTTTTTCATGAACTTCGTTCAGCTTTTTGGGGTAAGATGAGTGATATTAATCAAGAGTACTGTAATCTAAAAAAAATGATGGATCATCTAACCAATTATTATACTCAAAATACAAGTCTCACAAAAAAAACTCTTGAAAAACTACTTACTAAAGACGCTATCTGGAATGTAAAGGAATGTCTAGAAAAAGGAGTAGTAAATGAAATTTATACAAAAGTTTAAAATATTAGTATTTTTTGTTTTTCTAAACTTTTTTTTAAATTTTGAATATGTTCTTTCATACGTAAAAGAATAAATGATTCTGTTTTTTGTTGTAAATCATCTGGTAAATAAATTTTAATTTTAAAATAAAGCTCCATTTTAATAGTTTTATTCGATTGTTTTGTAAATATATATATTGGTTTAATTTTTATTAATGATGAACCAATAATTTTTGGAATTATTTTAATAGGAACTATTGCTCCATTTTCTGTATATTCAATTGCAAATTTTGCCTTTGCTTTAATTTGTTCTCCTCCAATCAGGAATTGAAATATTTCAGGTACATAATCTAATGGTAAAGTATATTTTATTTTACGTTGATTACCTTCCCATTCAGGTGTTGAATAATTACCTACACCATGAATTTGATCGAGTGTTTCTTTAGATTTAAATATATAATATAAAGCTGTCTCAATATCATCTGTTTGAAGTATTAAATAATCTCGATATTCTAACATTTGATTTAACTTATACAATGATTTAATGTTTATATACTGATTTCTTTAAGAAAATAACGTTGTAAATAAAACCACGGATCTCCTTCTCCATCGATAGGTCTTATCATTTTAAATAGTTCCGGTTTTAATACATACAATGTAGCAATAATATTTTGATCTTTTCCAGTAAAATAATCATTTTGAATGTATTGATTCATTGTTTCATAAAAAGATTGAATATATTCTTGAAATACGATCTTATGACCTAAAAATATCGTTGCTCCTATACGAGTAACATGTTCAAAAGAATGTGTTAAACCATTGGGAAGAATATTAAAATCTTTTTCTTCAAAAGGCGTAATGTTTAAAAAATACATCTTATCTTTTTGTGCAGACTGAAGAAATGTAGGTGATGGCCATCCCTGTTGAAAAAGATATAATTCTTCTTGATGACGGAAACATCCAATATCACACCAACAGAAGAAATCTGTATGAAATGGATTTAGTTCTATAGCTCGTTCAACAAATTTTGCTTTTTCATTCCAAATAATATATAAATTTGGATGATGAATTCTATGTTCAATATCACGGCGCCAATCATGAATCCATAATTCATGTTTAGATTGATCACCGCAATAAGTTTCATACAAAGGAAGTATGATAATTTTTGTTTTATCTATATTTTTTTCACGATAGGAAGCAATGGTAGATGCAGATACTTCATCACAAAATATTACCATTTCATTAGGAATCGTTGTTAAAAAGTTTTTCATCCATTCATCATATCTTTCTAAAGAATGTTTCGCTGGAGAACGATAATAACACGTTACAATCGTACAATTTGCCGACATCTAATTCTATAGCTATATTTAACTTTAAATATTATCCAAAATTAAAGAGAATGACTTGGTTCTCATCAAGTTTAATTGTATTTAGTATTTTAGCTTTTCAAGATATTATTCATCGCTATTTGATGATAATGGGCTTTAAAGCAATCGATCTTGTATTATATGGCTTTATTCCTACGATCATAATGACAATAATTTATATTTATTATAAAAAAATTCGTTTAACACCTTTGAATACAAAATATGTAGCTCTATTTGTCTTAAGTGGTATTTTATCCTTCTATGGTTTCCTTTATTTACGTGAAGCTCAAATTATAAGTCCTAATATTGGTTATGTTAATTCAATCGCATATAGTAGTGTGCTTCTTACCATTATTATAACAGCTATTTTATTCAAAGACCATTTAGATGCTTCTGCATTTATAGGTTCTATATTGATTGTTATTGGCATTTTTATGATTTATCGTTTAAAATAATCTTTTAATTCGTTAAGAAAATGACTCCTTTACAATTACAAGCATCTATCGCTAGCCTATACTTAATCATTGATACTCTTTATGTGACCCAATCCAAATCGGTTTATGAAGGTCGTATCAAAGCCATTCAAAATAGTGGTTATCCAACAGATAAACCTGGTACAATAATTATTGCTATTTTATCATTTTTAGCGGTCGCATTGGCTTGGTGGATTCTTGTTGCAGAACGTATTACAATTCAAACTTCTTATTTAGAAGCATTCCGTCTTGCACTTGTATTAGCGTTAGCTATTTATGGTGTATTTAATGGTACACTCTATGTTGCTTTTAATGAATGGAATACTGCCATCTTTATAAGAGATTTATTATGGGGAATAACTATCATCACTTTCCTAACATTCTTATATGTTTATAGCTTACACCATATTTGAAAAATCAAGTATCTTTTGCATTTGTTGAATTTCTTTTTCTTGGGTTTCTAAAATATTCAATGCAAGGCGTCTCGTTTCAATTGTTATGGATTTTTCTAATAATTGTTTAGAAGTTTGTAAGGCCATAGAATGATGTTCTATCATATCCAGTAAGTAATTTTCTTCATCTACCATAAATTGATATTTAATCGCAAAGTAAAAAATATGCATCCCAAATAATGTAATAATTATTAAAAGTATAGAGGGTTCTGTAATACCTTGGATAAATACCATACTAAATGCCATAAAAATAGAATTATAGAATTTATTCAAAGAAAACAATTGAATATGCTTAACTTTAGATGTCATTACGAAAGGCATAATATACATTTGAATAATAAAAGAGCCTAAAAACATACTTAAAACCATGCTATACATTCTATTATATATACTATATTTATGTATTATCCACTTGCGTTTGAAAAAGATTTAACTTTAAAACCTAAAGTAGTAACTTTAAAAAAACAAGATTTTGTATTATGGAAATCTTATAAAGATATTGTTTGTATGCCTGATCGTTGTCCTCATCGTCACGCAAAACTATCAGCTGGACGTATTATTGATGGAAATCATATTGAATGTCCTTATCACGGTTGGCAATTTAATGCTAAAGGAACCTGTCTCAAAATTCCACAATTAACAAATGATAAGATTCTAAAAATGTGTTCAATAAAAGCTTTTGATACAAAAGTATGGGATGGTATTGTATGGGCTTCGCCAATGGAAGCTACTTTCCCATATCCAAAGAAGGAATACTTAAATGATGATAAATATTTTGTCACAGACTATTATTTAGATGCCCCTTATAGCTATTATCTTCAAATTGAAAATTTATTAGATCCAGCCCATTTACATTTTGTTCATGATGGTTTTCAAGGTAATCGTAAAAAAGCCAGTCCCATTCGTCTAAAATATTTTAAAGAAACAGAAAAAGAAATCTATGGTTATTTTGAACATGATAATGATGATACACCTGATATCAGTGTTCGTTTTATTAAACCTTTTATGGTAGATGTAAGTATTTATAATAAAAAATCTAAAAAACTTTTACGAAAGAATATTATCTTTGCTTCTCCAAAAGATGATAAAAAGTGTAATGTATTTTTTCGTGATGTTGCAATGAAAGATACTTTTTTACCAAAAGAAAATGGCTGGCTAAGATTTCATGGAGATATTTTTCTAAATGGATTTTCAAAGAATTTTGTAGAAGACCATTATCAATTTATTAATAATGAAATAATTGATCGTATTATGACTCAAGATTTAGATGTTTTAAAAGGCCAACAAAAAAATATTCCTGATTATCTTAAAGCTCGTTATGTGATGCCAGCTGAATGTGATCGTATGATTATTGCTTTCCGTAAATGGGCAAAAAATTTTAAAATTTAGAAAAGTAAAAATGTTTTTGGATTTTATTATCATTTATAACATATTTTTAGGATTTTTCAATTTATGTTTAGAAAGAGGTTGTATTGTACCATTCAACCCAAACTCCGTTAAACTTTTCTTCATTGTCAATGCTTTCTGTACGATGAATACGCACAACTGTATAGGCATCAGATAGTTCCTCTTCAACCTGAGCCATAAGCTTGACAAAGTGATGATTATGATGAATTAATTCATAGATCTGATAACTATCCTTAACCCAATGATCTGAATAAGTTAGTACAGGCTTTGATTGCTTTCCAAATCCTTGGTTAAGAACCACATAGAGATCCTTTGGATAAGTATAAACGTAACCCCAAGAACGACCTTCCTTAGCATTCTTCAGTAGTACATTCTTAACATTTGGACGAATCATTTCAGCAAAGAATAGATCAATCACACGCTGACTACGTAGTGTGCGAACATTGCAATATGCCTTATATTGATTATAAGAAGCACGCAGTTCGGCACCAAAGGTATTGAACGGACTTGCCATCTTTGAAAGGCTTTTTCAATCGCAACTTGGAATCAATAGGTATTCTTCCCTTTTTGCAAAATTCATTTTTTTAATATAGCTATATTTTTTTGTAAATATTATGTTATTTCGATTCTTTCTTTAGAAGAACCATTCCTTGTAAAATATAATTTGCAACCAATGGCTGTGTAAATGGAGGTCCATCTTTCGTATGCTCTGTTAAATAGGCTTGAAGAATTGGACGATAAGATTTTAATATTTTACGATGACGACGATTTTTTAAATGTTCTAATAAGTAATCTAAACAATCCTCTAAATATAGCACATATTCACGATTCATTCTTATTTCTATAACAGAAGATATTGATTCGCTACAAAAAAATGATTATATCTTCTATTATTCTTCAAAATGACAGAGTTCGAACAACAATATGTTCATCAAGTATATGAAACTATTGCTGATCCATTTGATCAAACACGTTTCTGTTATTGGAATGCTGTAAAAAACTTTTTAGATGGGTTACCTTCTTATTCAGTAGTATTTGATAATGGATGCGGAAATGGAAAATATCTTCAATATCGTAAAGACCTAATATTTATGGGAAATGATATGTGCTCTGGACTTCTAGAAATTGCAAAAAAGAAAGCCGATGTCACTCGTTCAAATGGTTTAATGCTTCCTTATCGTCCAGATACGTTTGATGCGATTATATGTGTGGCTGTATTTCATCATTTATCGGATATTTCACGACGCCATCAATTTATTCAAGAAATGATTCGTGTATTAAAACCAAATGGAAAAATATTGGTCACTGTATGGGCATTTGAACAACCGGATAACAAACGTTTTAAAAAATGGAATGTCCAACCCAATGGAGATGCTATGATTCCTTGGTGTGATAAATCTCAAAACATTCTATCCCAACGCTATTACCATCTTTTTCACAAAGATGAATTGGAATCTTATTTTAAAATTCCTGGTATAATCATTGAATCTTGTATCTATGAATATAATAATTGGTGTATTACTCTTCAAAAATTAAAATGATAATGTATAACAAACTGTATTGGAAGTTGAGCGAATATGAACACCATGGAATAAGGCGTTATAAACTTTCAAAGGTATATATCTACTTTTTAAAAATATATAGATCAATATCTGATATAGATTCTTGCAATACCAACTGACCATCTGTAATATCTTTAATCATTTCACCAAATTGAACCATCGTTTGAAGTTCTTTTTCAGGAGGAATCTCTAAATATGTTTCTCCTTGTTGATAAGTTTTAATATTTTCAACTGTTTGCAAGACCTTTAACTTTTCAGGATGATTTTCTTTAAGGAGTTTTTCTTTTAATACTGCATACTTTTGAGGGTCTTTAAAACGAGCATGCAATAAATTACGATACATTATTTCATATCGTGATATTTTAAACGGAAATGTATAAAGACTTAAGAGTTCTATCGCCCAAATAGGAAGCCCTGTACTTACAAGATAACCTCCTGGTTTTAACCAATGAGCAACATTTTGGAAAAAACGTTTATACAATTCTCCTTTTTTTGGATTCATATAAGCATCTAATGTACAATAAATTATTACAATCGCATCAAAGTGATCTGGATAGGTATCTTTTGGTAAAGTATGAATAGGAATCGTAATATCAGGTTCTGTTTCTTGACGAATATCTACATAGAAACCATTATCCCAATGTTTTTTTGTTAATTTAATGGGGGCTTTGCGTGGATGTGTACGACCGTGACAAACAAACATAACTTTCGCATCCTTCTTTAAAGGTAATTGGTAAGATTTCATCTATCGTTTATACTATTTAGAGATTAAATTTGCTAATTGAGTATGCTTTAATATAGAAGCGTGTTTCTTTAAAAAGGCTTGGTATAACTGATCCCAATGCTCTATCCATTCTTTGTCTGTATGTTCTACCATTTTTAATAAATAGTTGGAACTTGAAATATATGGTTTACGCATTGCAAAACCTCCATCGCTCCATGAACCCATCGAATAACAATTAAAGACCATAACCCATTCATAAGAATCCAAACTAAATTCATACATCCATTTATAAATAGCATCCGCATGGAAACCATTAAGCGTCATATAATTAGACATTACCATCAATCGTTGAATATGGTTTAGGTATCCATAATTAAACGCATATTTTATTGTTTCATTTACAAAGGACACTTCGGTATTTCCTAGATACCAAGCTTTAGAAAGTGCTTTACGAGTATGACCAAATATATTTTTATGATATTGTTTGGGAGATACATAAAGATAGTATAAGCGACAATATTCACGCCATCCAATGACTTGACGAATAAATCCTTCTTTATTTTTAATGTCTGTAGAAATGCTTGATACTTCTTCAACAACTTCTAAAGGGGTTATTAAGCCATTGTTGAGATAAATTGATAAACCACTATGATAGAGCAAAGGTTGAGATAGGATAACAACATCTTGATATTTTCCATAATTAGATAAGCGTTGGTGAATAAAATCTTTAAACCATATACGTACATCTTTTGTTGTAAGTGGTAAATAGATACAATAAGATTCAATGAGTGATGTCCAATCTTTACTGGGTTTTGGGTTAGAAAGAAAAGGAGTCGTTTCAAGCCATCGGAGACCTTGTTCCCATTCTTTTATGTTGCTATAAACATGATGATAGGGATTGGGAGGTAAAGGAATTTTTTTAGAATAAGGTTGGCGATTGTAAATGTCTTGACTTTTCACATGTTCAAGAATATGAAGGACCTCTTTTGAAAAATTATAAAAAGAGCTATGTTGAAGTCGTTTTCCATTACGATCTTTTTGATAAGTTTGAAGTTGAGAAACTGTTAGAACAAACGAAGGTGAATCAGCAATAGTCCATTCAATCTTGGTTGATTGAAGACGTTTCATAAGAACAAGATCACATGGATCAATCAATAAGCATTCTTTGGGTAAAAATGATAAATCTGTATCTTTCCATATTTGTTGAATGGGAATATAATTGACATTATAATATTTTTTGATCTGTTGAAGATAATGTTGATGAGTCATATACATATAGAGAATACGCAATTGATTTAATTGAAGAGTAGAAACTGCACCACTTCCCTTTCTTTTTCCATAAAAGGTAGGATCTTCTATAAAGTAGATATTTTCTATAGCTATATTTGGAAAGACTTTTTTGATAATTTTTGGTTCAAACAATTGATTTGGAAATAAAACTAAATTCATACCTTACTTATTAAAAAGACATTTTTGAACCTACTAGGATTTACAGCGAGTGACATTTATATATTATAATTCAAATTCGAGATTTACTGAAAGTAAATATTATGAAGTAGTAATTATTGAGGCCAACGGCCAATCCATGAAGGAACGCCTGTCTTTGGTACATCAATTGGAGGTTTTCCATCATTCTTGCATTTTAATAAATTATATTTTTCCCAGCAACTCGCTTTGGCTTCTAGACGTTTTAGGGAAGGATCCATTAGCATATAAGAAAGATTATTTCTATTTTCTTCGGATTCTTTCATAGCAAGATCACGCATTGCTAAACACGACATTGCACTGGTTAGATTTTGGCAAGTTAATTGATTCCATTCTTCACTAGACATATCTCTTTATTTAATAGAAATTTTTTTTTATGAGTTATTCTTTGCATAAATCTTTTATGTGTGTAAAGTAGGTTTATGAAATTAATTAAGGTCACTGAAAAAAATAAAGATAAATTTACAGATTATGTTCAACAAAAAGAACGACCGACTCTCGTATTATTTTACGCCAATTGGTGTCCTCATTGTCAAATGTTTGAACCCACTTGGAAAGAGCTTTCTAAAAAAATGGGTAAAAATCGAAAATTGCAAATGGCCCAAGTAGAATATGCAGATATGGATTATGTTCCTAAAAAATACAAAAAAATTCGTGGTTTTCCAACGATTCAAATGATGAAAGGAGGAAAAGTACTATCTGAATTTAATGATATACGTACAATGGATGCACTCGAGGTATATATTAAACGTTATATTTAATTACATTATATATCTATCCACTCGAAGCCGATAGAGTTCGTTCATCGGCTTAAAGTTATTTTGCGTTTTTAAAATAAAGATGGATTTAATTGAGCGCGAAGAAAGCGAAGATACAGAAGATGAACATCAAGAAGGTCCTACAGATACAGAACTTGAAGATTTTAAAGCAAAAGTGAGTGAATATCTAAAACTTGACGACCAAATACGCAAACTTAATATTGCCATTCGAGAACGTCGTGTTCATATTCGTGTATTAGGTGATAAAATACAAACTTTTATGAATCGTTATGAAATAGGTACATTAAATACTCAACATGGTGAACGTATTCATCATAAAATTCGTCAAGCAAAAATTCCTGTTAAAATAATGGATGTGAAAGAAATTCTTCTTGAGAAACGTCATTTAACTGGAGAACAATTGTTTAAAGAGTTATTTGAAAATGAACGCCCAACAAAAGAAGTTAAAAGTATTCGTCGTGTGATTCCAAAGATATCATTCAATCTAGAAATCTAAAAAATGAATTTTATCTCTTTTATTTTGTTTAGACTTTATCATGGCCTATCAACTCGTCATTGTAGAATCCTCTGCGAAGAGTAAAACCATACAAAAATATTTAAACCAATTGAGTATTGCAAAAAAGGTACCTTTTAAAGTTGTACCTTCCTTTGGTCATATTGTGGATTTGCCACGAAAAACCATTGGTGTGAATACTGACTCTTGGGAAATTGAATATACAAGCATTCCTGATAAGAAGAAATTAATAACGGATTTGAAGAAATTTGTAAAAGATGCATCCATGGTTTATCTAGCGGCCGATCCAGATCGTGAAGGAGAAGCGATTGCATGGCATCTTAGAAATCAATTAAAGATAAAAAACTATCAACGCATTACCTTTCACGAAATTACACCGAAAGCGATTGAAGAAGCACTCAAACATCCTCGAGAATTGGATCAACCTCTAATAGATGCTCAAGAATCACGAAGGGCATTGGATCGTGTCGTCGGTTATCAAGCTTCGCCTCTGCTATGGAATCGCTTTACAACGGGTTCTTTGTCAGCAGGACGTGTTCAAAGTGCGGTATTGGCAGAGATGGTCCATCGTTACAAAGAAATTCAAAACCATCAACCTGAGAAATATTGGATGCTTCTTGCGAATTTTCAACTCTTTGAAACACTTCTAGAAACCAAACTCTATGAACGTAAAGGTACAAGTATTCATCATTTTACAGATGAAAATGAAGTCGCCAAAATGATGGAACATTTTAAAAAGAAGCTTGCTTGGACGGTAACCTTTGATAAAAAACATGGTAAAGAAAATCCATCGGCACCCTATACGACATCTGCGCTTCAACAAGAAGTCTATGATAAGTATAAAATCCCAGCAAAACAAACCATGATTTATGCTCAGGGACTATATGAGAAAGGTTATATTACTTATATGCGTACAGATTCTGTAAATATTTCTCAAGACGCGAAGGAAGATATCCACGAATATATTCAGGAGGTCTTTGGTGAAGATCAAGTCGTGGATCGTGAGTTTAAAAGCAAAGTGGCCAATGCTCAAGAAGCCCACGAATGCATCCGTCCTTCTCAGCTATCCGTGCTAAGTGATGCTCTTCCAGAAGACTTTACAGATGGCCATCGTAAAATCTATAATTTGATTTGGCGAAAGACAGTTGCTTCTCAAATGGCACCTGCTGAATACATTCATTATCACTTTACGCTTCAAACGACAAGCTCAATGATGAAGAAATATGAGTTCCGTGGTAAAGTATCGTTCCTCAATGAATTGGGTTATCTTAAAATCTGGCAACCTAAATTGAGTGTTCAACACGCTGAAATTGAAAAATGGGATTCTTTGGTCGGTAAGAAAGATGTTCCTCTTACGATGGAAAAAGTTATGGGAGAAGGAAATGTGACAAAACCTCCGAGTCTATATAATGAACCCAATGTGATTAAATGGATGGAAAAAGAAGGTATTGGACGACCTTCGACGTATTCGGCCATTCTGGAAAAGATTCTAAGCAAAGGCTATATCCAAAAAGGAAGCGATCCACAAAGTACGGTTGAAGTCAAACATTATGTTCTTGAAAAAGGTGTGCTTGAAACACAAGAAGAACTGCTAAAAATCGGTGGAAATGATAAAGATCGTTTTCTTCCTACATCACTCGGGGAACGTGTGGTTGATTATCTAGAAGAAGCCTTGCCGTCTATTCTTGATAAAGCATTTACATCGCAAATGGAAGAACAATTGGACCGAATCAGTCGTCACGAAACAACGAAAAAGGATGTTCTAAATGAATTTTATAAACCCTTTGCTTCATGGATTCAAGATGCTAAAAAAGTACAAAAAGAACACGTTAAAGATACAAAGGAAGCAAAACCCTTGGCACCAAAAGCATCCAATATTCTAAAATCGTTTGAGGAAGCAGATATTCTTCAAACACGTTTCGGTCCAGCGTTGTTTGTTAAAGAAACAAAGAAGTTTGTAGCGATTGTACCTTTTCAAGAATGGAAAGAAAAAGAAATCGATGATATTACTGTGGAAGATATCCAGTTTCTAGTAAAACTGCCAATGAAAGTGGAAGATATTTCTATTGAAATGGGACGATATGGTCTTTATCTGGTCCATGAAAAACAAAACTATCCTCTTCCAAAAGAATATTGGAATGCAGTATATAATAATAGTATTACTTATGAAATACTTAAACCATTACTTGTAAAGAAACCAAGTTCATTTGTAAAGAAGCCTTTTAAGAAGACGAAGAAGTCTTTGCAGTAAAATACTTTAATTGCTATAAGCCAATCCTCCCATACCTGACATTACACGTAAAACATTATATGAATGTCCAAACAGATGCAGTTTGTATTCGTCAAATTCAATTGGATTGGAAACCACGTTTAAGACTGCAGTGTCTATTCTTGAAAAATTCAAGGTTCCACTGGGTTGATGTTCTTCTGGTCTTAATGCAAAAGAATAGCATCCATAGTTATAACGGATATAAAGTTCGGCTGTATATGTTGGTAATATACGAGCATAGAATGGACTATTTGTATGGTGTTGATAGGTTTGGACGCTTTCAAAGTATTCGGCATATCTTTCTGCAAATCTATCTTGACCATTTAACATTAATTTTACCTTCTTTAACATATGGACATTGTCTTCATCTAAGAAACCTTCATAACTATTATCCTCACTTATATTTATCCAATCATTTTCAGCAGTATGATTTGTTACAAGCCAAATGAGTTCTTTGACAGGATGATTGAAACGGATTGGAATATTATAGGATATTTGGGTGTTTGTATCAATCACATCGTAACCGTTGTATTGAACTTGTTCTATTAAATACTCGTGACTATGTTGAGCGAAACGGCGGCGTTCATCGGTATCTAAGAAGATATAATCCACGAGTAAAGATGCAGTGAACGTAGGTTGTGGGTAAGCGGTATTTGGAGAAAGTAAACCGTAACTGCTATTCTGGAGTGAATAAATAAACCTTGTGTTTTCGGCAAATTTTACAATAATCTTTACTTCGTGGTATTGAAGGGCAATTAAGGGCAATGCCAATCCTGGGTTGCGACAGAACCAAAAGTTAAGCGGTAGATACAGAGTTTCATCATTGGCATTACCACGAAGCGGTGAAAACGTTTGGTAATGATGCCCCCCTGCCAGTATCATCTTATACAGGCCTTCTTTTTTACCAATGGGAATGGTTAATTCATTCCAGATAAACATCCATTCACGGTAATGCTTGTCTATTTCTTGGCCTCCAATTTCAATGCTAATATATTCCACCAAACGATAGGCTAAGAAATCTGCATAAGAATGAATGGCAATCGGACTTTGGGATAATTTACTCACCGTCATTTTAAGATACATCCGATGAATTAAATCCCCATTTCGTGGCAACGAACAAACCACCTTTTGACCGAATCCCACGTGGCCGTTAAAAATACATTCAATGTTTTCCATAGAAAAGTTACTATGACGACGATAAATACTCTTAAAGAATGTAATCTGTGGGTTGCCTGTAAGATACACGTCTTGAGCTCCATATGCTACAAGTTGTAATAAACCTCCACCCATATATATTATTACTATTGTAATATTTAAAAAAAAGCAATATACATAATTTGTGTGTTTTGTAAAGAAGCCTTTTAAGAAGAAGTCTTCATAGATTGAATGGCTTGACGTGTGGCACGAAGTTCTTGAACCAATTCTTCAAGTACAGTAGCAATATTTTTTCCGCTTTCGGTTTCCAGATAACGTGCTAGAATGTAATACATAGGCTCTTCCAACACGGTTGCTTCGATGTTTTCAAGGTCCCCCGAACTGGGTTCGCTTTCTTCAAGGCTGCTACGGAGGGAGGAAGTTGTGGAATGACTTTTATGTCTTTGTGACATGAATACAATAATTCTTTATCATTTCTAGTTTTTAAATAAGTTGTGATCCAAGAATGATTCAATAATTCTTCAATGGTTGCACGTTTTTTGGGGTTGATGACTAAGCATCTTTTTATAAAATCTTCTGCAAAAACGGTCATTCTTTTTGGAAAGGATAACTCACGATTCAAACATTTTAAAATAAAACCGGGCTTATTCGGATCGTGATTTGAAAAATGTTTATGATCGCTCCATCCAAAGGGTTTAATATGATAGAGCATTTCATAAATAATCATTCCAATTGCCCAAATATCCACTTCATAACGGTAATGTAAAGAAGGATTTTTATGAACATAATAATTCAATAATTCAGGTGCCATATAGGTTAACGTACCTGCAAGTGTTGTACAATAAGGAGTTTGTTCCGTTAAAATGAAAGAATACCCAAAATCTGCCAAATAAATTTTATGAGCGTGAATAAAAATATTTTCAGGTTTAATATCACGATGAATGATATGATTTAAATGTAAAAAATGGACTGCTTTTAGTAAAGGATAAATCACACAATGTAAAATACATAGTTCATTTGGATAATCATAGATACGATGAAATAAAAAACTATGGGTCATATACTTGGTCATTAATCCCCATTCCTTGTCTGTATGAAACCAAAACCATAAAGGAAGAATATGTGGAACACCATCTGCCAATAGATGAACTTTAACTTCTCTTTCAAAATCAATTGCTTTCCGTTCTATTTCACGAGGTGTCATTTTTGTTTTTCGGTATAACTTTAACGCTCCAAGTTGATGGGTTCGTAGATGAAAGAGTAATAAAACAACAGTATAATGTTCACGGTAAATCGTATGAATATATTTCCATTCATTTGGGTAAAAATAGGAACTTTTTAAAGGTGAAGATGGTAAAATGGTAGAGGGTGTCTTTTGAGGTAATTTCATTTGAAGTTCAATATCGTAAGGAAAAAATATATCTAAAAGTTAGAAAGAAAAGATGTCTAGAACTTATCTTTTATCTGTAATATTTGGCTTTCTATTGTTTCTTGTGATTTATTGGTATGTTCGTCGTACAAAGATTGAAATGTTTGAAACAGCTACGACATCAACCACAACAACTGTAGCAAGTACAAGTGGAGATGCAAATACCATTGATACAAAAAAAGCAACGGAATTAGTATCTTCATTACAAAGTTTATTAAGTGGTTTAGCTTCTTACGATGAATCAAAGAAGTCTTTTACTTATATTGAAGATCCATCTCAAATACCAAATGTTAAGAACTTAGATATTTACCTAAGTACGTTCAGTGATTTTACAGCTTATAATACAAAACTAAAAGGTTATGAAGTAGATCGTCAAAAATGGAACAATCATGTAAGAGAAAGTGAACCATTTATGTTACTTACATCAGAATCTCTACCTGCATCGATTCGTAATCCTCCAGGAATGCCACTTAATAATTTAGTAATTACAGGTCCTCGTTCTGATGAATTATCAGGCAGTGATTATATGATTAAAGAATTTAGCATGTGCTTCTTTGTAAAGAATAATACCTTTATATTTGATGAAAATAGAGCACCTATTGAAATTTTCCGTGTGTTTGTAGAAACTCCTTATTATTTATTATCTCGTATTGAACCTGACGAGACTGATTCTACAAAAGTTAAACTTATTACGATTGTTGGATTAGATGTGGATGATGTAACTAAAACACACCGTTATTCAATTACCATTCCTATTTCAACTCTAAAATCATCTGGAAATAATATCTTAATTAGCATTGTATATAATACGGACAATGATCGTAAAAAAGGAATTTTAAACGTTCATATTGGTACAACGTCTTTTACAGCAGAAACTGATACACCTCCTGCGATTATTGTTGGTAATTCGCGTATTCGTATCAATGGAAATGGTAAATGGGATGCTCGTTTATTTGGATATATGTATTTTAAGACGGCAATTACAAAAGAACAACACGAAGCATTAATTCAATACTTTAATAAACAACTATCTGGTATTGCGGCGATGCTAGATGAGCTTAAAAAACTTACCGAAGAACAACTTCAAGACTTGGATAATTTGGTGAAGCAACAATCTCTATCAATTGAAGATATTCGTAAAGAACTTGAACAATGCAAAATTCTTCAAGGAGATAAAGATAAAGCAAAGGAGAAAGCCGAAGAAGATAAATGGACCATTAAAATGGATGGTTATAAACCTGTTTCTGATGCCGAACTTGAAAAATGTACGTTATTAAAGGTAGATAATCTATATAAAAATTTATCAGATGCAGCATCTGGAACAGCTACATCGGCCACAACTACTACCAGTAAAGTCACACCAACAACAATTCCAAAAAATCTGGATCAAGGATCTTTTCAATTAAAATTACCATTTAACAATATAAATATGTTATCCAAAGATCCTAAAATATCAAAAATAGTACAAAACTATTTCAATGATAACTAATATTTACCAAATATTTTTTTAGTAAGTGTTGTTTGAACACAAAAAATACGATGTAATATAATTCCTAAAATAAATATAACTATAAGAGTTTTCCAGAAAGAAACATTAAATAAATAGGATATAAGCCAAGCTACTAATATAGTAGCCACTGTATCAACTATTGCTATATTAAAAATACGATATTTATGGGCCCCTTGACCTTCTACTCCAAATAGATAACGATATTTACAAAGAGATGATTTAGATTCCATTACTATATTATTTCTTAAGATTTTTATCAATTAGAAAAAAAATAGTTTGTCATTTTATTTTTTATTAATTTCTGCTACAAAATCTTGATACATTAGTTCATCTAATATAAGAAGATTTGGAAATGAATATTGTGATGCTACAATCGAAAAAATAGGATCTTCTATTTGATGATAAATTTTAGTTGCTTTCTTATAAGAATAATAATATGGTGGTTTTTCGATCCATTGGGTAAAACTTGGATCAGCGATTCCTGAAATATTAAAGTCAAAAATTTTCCATTTTTTATCTATTTCTGAAAACCCAACGTTGTCATATTTCAAATCAATATAAATAATTTGTAATAGATGCATTTCTTCTAATGCCATTTTGACATCATAATTCACCTGATCCATATCAATTATATTATACGGTTTTATAGCTAATAATTCCATATCGATATAAGAATTATCATCTTGTTCTTTTACTTGATAAATTCTTACACAGTGAGGACATGAATGAGATAGAAGTTTTTTCGCAATTTCAAGTTCATTGTTTTCTCGTGAAGCATCGACATATTTACGAAAAAAAAATCTTCCTTCAAAAGTGTCTTCAATTTTCTTTAGGTCACCTTTAAGCGTATATTGTATTGAACTCATTACAAATAGTATAAATAATATGTTTAATAGAAAAGAAACTTTTTATTCCATGTTTAGTTCCGATAGTTTAGAGAGAATTAAGCAAAATATAGGTGTTTTAATATAGCTACAAGATATACATCGCTAAAAATAATTTAATAAATATTTCTATGATTTAAAAGTTTCTATTGTTGTTAAAACAAATGACTAAAGTAAATGCCGCCATATGTTATCTAACTCAAAACAATGAAGTCCGCCGTACGTATCTTAAAACCTCTCTTTATTTCCTCTTCAAATATTTTAATGCAAAATATCAATATCCTGTTATTATTTTCCATGAAGGAGACTATGACAATGATGCTCAACAAGATATTATAATGAGTATTCGTGGTACATGTCGAGATCTTGTATCGTTTCAAGCACTGGATCCAAAAGACTTTAAAGTACCTTCATGCATTGATCAAGTAAAACTAGAACGATGTTTATCTGTTAAACCGCATCCAACTCCTTATTGGCGAAATGAAAAGTATCGTCTAATGTGTCGTTGGTGGCTGATGGAATTTCCAAAATATGTGAAACATTATGATTATGTGATGCGTTTAGATGATGATTCTTTGATTGAAGAGCCAATTAAATATGATTTATTTGAATGGGCGCAAAAGAAAGATCTTAACTATGCTTCCAACTTTTTACATGTGGATTGTGGTATATGTTGTTATGGTATGAAAGACTTTTTTGATAAATACTATCCAGATAAGAAAGAACTTCTCACAGAAATGTTTATTGAACAAGAAGTACCCATGCGTACCGTTCAATTTCATCCTTTCCGTACGATTCTATCGCTTACACAAAAACCTCTTCCAGTGATTAAAGAAAAAGAAAAACTCTATATGCCAATCATGTATTATAACAACTTCTTTATTACGAAAACAAGTTTTTGGCATCAACCTGAAGTACAATCAATTCTTCAAAAAATTGAAGAAGATGGATCTATATTTTATTTTCGTTGGGGAGATGCTCCATTACAGTCTTTGATTGTAATGCTTCATTCTCCTACTGATAAAATCAGTAAAGCCAATTTTGAATATTCAAAACGACTTCAGCGAGAATCTTTTAAAGGAGATGATGGACATTATCATGCTTACATGCCAGCATCTTACGAACAATCATCGTGTATTTCTCAACAAAAAGAATTTAAAGATCGTTTATCAAAATCCATCTAAGCAAATCCATGTTTTGCTTTTAATTCACCTATATTTCTTAAAATCCATTCCTGATTAGGAGGAACGCCGAGTACATCTTCTTTTTTAGCATAGAATTCAGGGCCTTGTTTAAATTCAGGACGGTAAGTAGTAGACGTTTTTAAGGGAATTGGATCCGATAGTTTTAATTGATAAAAAATAGGTTCAGATAAACTGTTGGATTTTAACGTAATAAAGACACTGGGAATAATTTTCTCTTGACTTTCGGTTGTATAATAGCTATTTGGATATTTAAAATGGGCTTCAATCTTTCCATCTTCAGGAATATCATAGTAATTAGGAGTATTTTCAAAGGCTATAAATGGAGAAGTAAAAGGTAATCCAGAACCTGTATAGTTCATCATACGATCAATTGGGTTTGATGCTATTAAATACTTTTTTTGATATTTAGATGGATTTTTGATACCACCTATTAAATGAACAATACCATCTGTTACGGTTGCATTTAAAGTTAAGATGTCATTTGAAATAGACATTTTATAATATTACCTTACTTGTGGATAATATTTTTTTATGAATCAAATGATGGGTTGTCTTTCATAAGAATATTCTTAATATATCAATCCAGTTTTTTTGTGGATGAAAGATCCATTTTCGTAGATAGTATTGGAGTTCTTTAGAATCATTATAATTTTTGCTTTTTGTAAATGGTTCATCTGTAAATTCATAATCAGTTAAATTATATAAGTTACCATAGTGAGAATGCCAATATTCATAGTTATATTTAGTATCACCTTCATCTTCATCGTGATAATAATTGTTAAAATATTGAATAAATATATAGAGATCGTAAAAAGCAGTATAAGTTATCGAAAGATTTTCAATATATTTTTTCATTTGTTCTTCCGTTATAGAGTATTTGGTTGTTAAAATTAACGTAATTAATAATTGTTCATGAGAAATATGCCAATTCCAAGCAGCAAATATAGGTTCAAATTTTTTACGATGATTGAAAATAAGGTTTAAAACTTCTTTTATTTTTGATGTCATATTATTTCCATGTTGAAAAGGTATTTTTACATCAATTTTATGATAGTGACTTGATGTAGAATTTTGAATTTGTTTTTCTAAACGAAGTAATTCATCTTCAAGTGTATTGATACGTTCATGAAGCATGATCATAAATTTTTGTTCTGTAGTTGCTGTTATTTCCATTTAATGAGATAGAATCTTAATATAATAAAAACAAACTTATTCAGTTTGATTTAAAAAATATATAAAATTTATTTAGTACATACGACCATCTCCTAAACCACTTGGGTTTACTTCTTCACGAGTACAAGTAACACCATCGCAACGAATTACATAACGTTCAGGTAACATAGTTCCTGGATCTGTGAAAGGACGTTCACATGGAGCACAAGGGCGGAGGCGTTCTACTGCTTTTTGGCGTTCTTGTTCTATCACTTTTTCAGCGTTTCGTTGGAGATACATACGACTTTCATAAGAACTACGCACCATGTTGTTATTACCAATATTTTGCATAAGTTCCGCATTAATCACACAACGTGGGCGATAATCAGTAATACCTCGCCCATCCGCCATTCTAGCAGGGCACATAATTTTGGGGTCTAAAGTAACATCGCAACCTTTGCAAGACATTTCTCTTTATTATTTAGAAAATATATTTATTATGATTAATCTTCTAGTAATTGTTCGATCAATTGTTGTTTTGTACCTTCTGTAGAAAGATGACGTTCTTTACAAAGCTCTTTTAATTTATCCAAATTCATTTTATGAAGTTTACTTTTTGATAAACTTGGAGTAGTAGTCATAGATTCAGAAGGTTCACGAGCTTCATTTATTGATGTAGTTACATCTTCAATAATCACATCTTTTGAAGTCTCATTTTTACCTTGAGTATCATCGACTGTAAAAGGAGATGAGAAAATAACAAAACCATCTTGTTTGTCATTTTCCAAATCTTCTTGAAAAATACTTTGCATTAAGGTATCTGCCATAAGATTTTGTGGATCCATCATTTTAGCTTTTTTTTCATCTGAAGGTTTTCCTGAAAATAACGTATGAGTTTGTTTATCCAATAGTAATAGATCCACTTTTTCTTCAATTCTTCCAAGCGCTTTCCATACAAGATACAGTCCAGCGATTAAAACAATACCAATTAAAGCAAGTTGCATTGTAATCATAATTTGAGTATCTTTAAACATTTACCTGTTGAGAATATATTTTGTTTTTGATTTTAATCGCAGTCTCAATTAATTCAATTGGAAAATCACGTTCTTTTAATAATTCAATACCAATGGTTTGATTCGAGAATCCTTTTTGTATCTTATAAGGGAAAATAAACTGATGTTGGTCTTTCATGGATCGTAAAGCAATCATAGATAAATTCTTAAAATCCTTTGGTGCTTCTTCTTCTAAATGTTGAAGTGTTAAATAATGGGTTGTTAAAATCATCTTAATCTCTCTTTGGTTGGGTTGGATATCCTTAATATCGGATGGGCACTTATTTTTTTGTGCTAAATAAAGCATCCATGCTTTTAACATGGCAGCACCATCATATGGAGGTGTTGAATGTAATGGTTCATCCATAAAGTAAATAATGTTATTTGATAAATCTATTTGTGCTAATGATTCATGAATTTTTTTCATTTCTGCTTCAAACAACGAATAATTTCCAATCATATCTTTTATACGATCATGATGAAGAATCGTATCGTATAAATGAATATTTCCATAAGCGGCACGTACAATACCAAATGACTGTCCTAATAAAATATTCCATAAAAGTGCTTTTACATAAGTTGTTTTACCTGCTGCATTTGGTCCAGTAACAATGAGATGATGTCCTAGATGAATAGGATTTGCAACTGCTAAGGGTAATAAAGGATGTCGCATCGAACCTAAATAGGTATGTTTTTTGTCATATGTTGGCAGCGTCCAATCATGATGAAGTATGGGAGCCATTTGTCGTAAAGTTTCATAAATACCCATCACTTCATACATATTCTTTAAGTTTAAACGTTTTTGGGGATATTTCCAAAGGGTATAAAATTCATAAACAGTACCTTTATATTCAGTTAATAAATCATCTCGTTTAAGATGAGGCATATAAGGTTTCCAAAAATCAACAGTCATTTCTTTTAATTGTTTTTGAAATCGTTGAATATGAGATTGAATATGTTGCATTCGTTTTAAGATGATGTTACGATATTTTCTTAATTGATTGCTATAGTCAATGATTTGAAAGAAGCTATAAATATAAATACCTATATAAATACATAACATTGCGATATTTCTTAATATTGTGGTTGTGTCTTTTGCTTGACAATAGAGCCAACGTAATGTTTGATAAATTATTTTTAAATAATTAGTAAAAGCCAGTTTCCATTTCATTTTTGTACGAACATAAACATATGGACCTAAAATTAAACTGATAGGATAAATGCATTGAACCATTGGAGAACAGTAAGAGCGATAAATCTGAAAAGCATTTAATAAATAAGGATGATAGTATAATATACGAAATAGTTTAGAAGATGGGAATAAAGAATCAATTATATAATTTTTTGTATGAGATTCCAATGATAATAACCAATACCAATCTTTTTCCAATTCAGGTGTTAACAATTGGGATTGGTTATGTTTTTGAAAATAAGTCCACATGAATTGTCGTTCTTGCAATATAGAGGCATCATATATAGGATGTTTTAATACATATTGAATAAATTGATGACTTATTTCGTAATCTGTAAATTGAGAAGCATAAGATGTTAAAGAAAGATCTTCCCATATACTTTTTGATATATAGCTATTTGTAAAAGGAGAGATTTCTGAATATTCATAAAAATAAGGAGGTATTAAATCCTGATTAAAAAACAGTTCTGTTTTCTCTAAATGTTTACGGAACTGTTTTGAACGTAACATCACTTAATTTAAGATGTAAAAAAATGAGTTAAAATAAACCGCATTATTAGATAAATATGGAGTACATTCTTTTGAAAACAAAAGGCAAGTTTTATCGAGTTCTACGTGCACCATGTGAAACCGATGAGCAAGCGATTGATAGAGTATGGTATATTGCAAAACAAGAAGGTCCTATGAATATTCCTGAATCACTTAAATGGTCCTATGAAAAATATCTTAAAGTTAAATATTAATTCCAATATAATATTAAACGATTTTATGGATCCAAATCAATGGGGTCCGGATACATGGCGTTTTTTACATATTTTAAGTTTTCAGTCTCACGCTTCTGTACATGATTTAAAAATTTTTTTTCATAATATAAAATATTTATTACCTTGTCCAACATGTCGTAAAAATTATGATTTACATGTAACTCAAGTACCTTTTCCTGAATCTAAAAAACAAATACCGAAATGGTTAATTCAAATACATAATCGTGTGAATGATTCTGTTCAAAAACCAATATATGAAGAAGAACGCATGTATGATTATTGGAAAGAACAATCCAAACATATAACGAGTAGCAAAGATTTAGGGATCTGGACGTTTATGGCATGTTGTGTTCACATACATCCTGGTATTCATAAAATTACTTTAGATATTCAACAAGCTCATGAATATTTTTGGGAACATTTAGATTTTTGGTTGCCAAAAATCCTAAAAGATCGTAGTTCTATTTTAACTTATTTATCAAAACATCCCATCTCAACGGTAAATATTAAATATGTCTATAAAAAAGCATTTTTTTCTTTAATGAAACAAATTCATTTTCAAGGAATATTTACAAATCTTAAACGGCGTTGCAATGGCTATTGTCAAACATAGGAAAATTTTATATGTATATTTGATTCATTTGTATTGTTATAAGTTTTATCAAACATTAGATATATACATATAAACATAGTAAATAGAAATAATAGAGATATAATTAGATATATATCTTGAATACTATGTGTATTTTCTTTCATTTTTCGTTCAAGGGATTCAATATCCATTTTGTAACAAGTTTCCATGATAAGTTTTTCAAGAAATCAAAAAGAATAGAAGTCAATTTTTATTACATCTAGTTAAATAATAGGGCGTTTAAAGATGTGCTAATATTTTGAAGTTGTTGAGCGTATAGATCAAGAGCGCCCCCTTTTAATTTTTTTGAATTGCGTTTCTTTTTGCCGCCGTCTTGTTGGTTGTCTTTGTCTTCTTTATCACCGCCTTTTTTGTTGTTGCGGCGTTTCTTTTTACCACCTTCTTGTTGAATATCATCATCGTGGTTGTCACCACCATATAGTTTCATTTTGCCATAAACACCAGTAGATGCAGCTAGAGGACCTAGTTTACCTTTTACACCAAAGCGACCTTCCGCCATGGGGCTTTTTTTTTCTTTTTTACTTTTTTTAGCTCCACCTGCTAGGGAAGCATTTCCACTGTCAGTAGGAACAGCACCCGCTTCTTTAGGCATATCAACAGGTGCAACTTGTTCAATAGAAGGAGGAACAACAGCTACACCAGCTGGAGGAACAACTGGGATAACTGCTAAAAGTGGACCTGTACTTTCCGCAATAGGTGAAGCTTGGCTAGAGAAAGCATCTCCACCACGTTGTTTCTTCGGTTTAAAGGAACGACGTAGTCCATATAAAACAACAGGGGCAAGCACGCTTCCAATATCAATTGCACCTCCTTTCTTGTTTTTATTAGATCGGCGTTTTTTTCCACCATCCATTGAGGGGACATCTACGATTTGATCACCTGCTTCCATTTTTATTATTAATATATAGAGATAAAAAAAAATTACTTTTTCTTAAAATGCAGGATAAGTGAAAAAGCAATCATCATAAAGAAAATATTGATACTAAAGAATATCAAAATATAGGGAGCCATATACCAGAGAGCTCCTTTTAATATGGGTTTTAATACTTCAGTTTGAAATTCTGTTTTCTTCAATTCTTTTAATATAAGATTGAGGACCAGGCTCAAAACTTTCGATTGAGTATCTCCGGACATATGCGTTATTATTTAACAGAGAAATCCCTTTGTTCTTTATAAACTTAGAGAATGGAACTTGCTATTCCTAAAAAACGCTCCAATCATTATTATATTCGTATTAGCGAAGAAAAAAAAGCAGTCCATTTAGCGTTCTTTAAAGTTCAATTGATACATGTTTATCCGCTTGCTCAGCAACAAGGCTATGCTATAATATTAAAGATACCGGAAATAGAATATAATTATCAACGACTTAAAGAATTTGAAAATACAATTATTGAACAAATTGCTGAAAAAAATAAAGAATGGTTTAAAAACGATTTATCCCGTGAAACCATAGAGCAACTTTTTAAATCATCTATGAATCATCAAGAATTTTTAGTCTATTATTCCGCTCTTCGCCCTCCGACTTCTTCAAATATACCCTTTTTTGAAGAATGGATTCATGAAAAGAAATATGCAATGCCGATTCCTATTAAATGCAAAGTGGTTTGTGACGGTGCTTTCATTTATCCAAAAAAATTTCATTTGCGATGGATTTTAACGGATATACAAGAATATGATGAAAATATATATGATGACGCCGGATTTGATTATGAGCATCGTGTAGAAATTGAAGCTTATTGGAAAGCTCAATTACAATCCGTTGAACATTCCATTGAAAAACAAATTTATAAATTTGAAAAAATAAAACGGGAACTTAAAGAAACATTTGACAATATTCAGGAAACTACTTCTTTAAAACTTTGGGAAACAAAAATAGATCAATTTAAACAGGAACTTTCAATGGTTCATAAAGATGAACTATCTTTGGACTAAAATATGTTTCTCAAAAATATTTTATCTATTTTAGTTATAGTAATAAAGGTAAGATGAAATCTAATAAATTCATGGTCCCACTTGCGATTTTACTTGTTGCCATCCTCTTAGGATTTTTATTTGTTAGTTACAATCAATCCGCCAAAAAGGTGAATGCTGAAAAATTCGGTGCTTATGATATCTCCGATGGTATTCCCAACTTCAATAAAGTTAACAGTGTTGCACAAAATTCAAAACCCACTCCTGACTCTGCAAGCGGGGCATTCCCTGGACTTGGGGGATCTGACCCTCAAGGCAATGAAGTCTTTAACCCAGTTACTGGCGCCACTGGTGCCTCTGTTGCAACCCCGGGCGCTTCTTGTTTCCCCCGCGATCGTTTAACCGCTGAAGATCTACTTCCTAAAGACGCCGCCAATAGTAAATGGGCTCAAATGAACCCCATGGGACAAGGGGATGTTCGTGATCAAAATTTCTTAACTGCCGGTTACCATATTGGCATTAACACTCAAGGCCAATCTCTACGTAACGCTAACTATCAACTACGTAGTGAACCCGCCAACCCCCAAATGCCTGTTTCTCCCTGGAACATTGCCACTATTGAACCCGATATTAACCGTAAACCCCTTGAAATCGGTGGCGACTATTAAATTAATAACTGCTTTACATAAAGATAAGCTGGATAAAGTGAATGTATCTTTTTTGTTTCTGTACTTGAAATACAATCGTATAATATATATTGACGACCTTTATAGATTAATGTAAAACGACCTGCACTTCGTTTCCACCATATTTCTCCATGAGAACCGACGCCAATCGGCTCTTTTATAGGAACTTGTTCTTGAATTTTTTTAAAGATTTCCATAATAATCTCATCTGTTTTATGAAGATCTCGTTTTTCATAACGTTCATTATTTTCTCGGCATTTTGATAAAGAAGAACGAAAATATCCAACAAATGATATACGATATCCATCTGTATTTATTTTTTGAATTGGACTATTGCAATGGTATTGATGGACATCCATTGCCAAATAATCGCCTGTATGGAGTTTGATTCCTAATTGATATTTTGGAAACAGTAAATAACCTCCATCTAAGTCCTTTGAACATATAACTAAATTACCAAAACCTTCTTTATAATCCCCTTTATCTACATGAAGTGCTGTACGAAAATTATAATTAACCGTAATTGTACTAAATGCAGTGTCTTGAATATAAAATCCCGAATTTGAAGCTATTGTAAATTGACGTTGATAAGCTTCCGGACATAAGGATTTAAAACATGTATTCATTGATTGAATAAATGGTAAACCATCTTGGTAACTATTAAAGTAATCTTTAGAATATTTGGTTAAACGACATGGTAGTTTTCCATTGGTGCTATCAAAATATCCCAAGATAACGCTATGGACAGATGCACTTTTCTCAAACTTATTATTTATAATGTCTCGATGAATGGTACCTGCTGCCATTCCACGATTGGTAGAATCATGTTTTTTTGCGATGGGTAAAAAATGTTGAACCGCAAGTTTACAAATTATCGGTGAAATAGCGTTTCGCTTTAAATGTGCAATTGTTTTTCTTGTTTCACAATCATAAATACGGGTTTCTGGAATAGAAATATCTTCAAGTAACGTCCAATTCGATGAAAAATCTAAAAATTGTCCCTGTTGTGTTTCAAGTATCGAATCCGGTACGATTCCTGATAAATAAAGCTCCATTCTATCCATAAAGATATTTATTCATGCTTTTCAATCGTAAATTTATATGGACCTATCTTTAGAATAGTAGATGATTTATCAGGATCAAGATGATATACATATAGATCTTGATATTTTATATTTTTTTTATGATAGTTTTGTTCAAAATCCTCAACGATTGGAAAATATGTTTCTACATTTTTTGCATTTAGTCCAAACACAAGATAACATGCTTCTTTATGCTTTACAGATAAATGATGACATGCTTCATAGGCATCTCTCACAAGTTCAAGTTTTGTTTCTGAAATATTTGAATGAAGTTCAAAGACACGCTTACTATTATGACAAATAACTCTCTTATTACATACAATCTTTGAAGGAATATACATACGTGTTAACATTTTAAATAAATTATATAAAAACACACGAATACATCGCTTTAAAAAAATATATATAAAACTCATTTTTTATATATTTTAAACGCAAACGCATATGATTTAAAGATTTCTAAACGATTTCATATAATGATTTCAAAAAGTAGTGATTTATTATTAAATTCACTCACTCACTTTTATGATAAATATCCCAATCATCGTAAAACATTAGAAAATATTATTGAAGGAAAACATACAATTTCCTTACGAGTAATGGATTGGTTTATTACACATTATGCAAAATATAAAAATATTTTATATTGGATTGATGATACAGTTGGTATCTATATAGAACATGTGGATACAATGAAACCTTCTTTGCGTAAGTTTCATCTTTATTTAGATTATCGTGCTCAATTAAGATCTTATACCAAACTCTATTTTGATCCATTTCGTCGTCATGAACGAATATCTTTTGTAATTGAAAAGAAACCATTAACTGTTGTAGAAACCACAATTGGTCAATTAAATTTTTTCCGCTGGATTTTTCAAAACCATATTCTTGACTATCTTTTAAAACATCAGGCTGAAATTGAAAAAGCAATGAATCAATTTCAAAGTAAAAAGAAATTATGTGGAGAAGGATTGGATAAACAATCTGTTAATCATATAACAGATATCATTCCAAAACAATCACGAGGACAATCCAAACCTATTACAAATACGTTTATTCAATCTCAGTGTTTCCTTCGATTTGATTAAATTCTTATAAGATCCCTTTTAGTTGTAGAAAATTTTAAAATATTATTTAATTAAAGCACATCATATGTTATTGACTGCTCGTCATATTGTTGGTTCATCTCATGGTTTTGTAAAAATGATATTTTCTACAAAATCTTATTCTACTGCTTCATTAAGAAGAATGAAGGGGAAGAATAGATATAATCGTCATAATCTTAAAAATATTTATGACGATGGAGATTTCACTTTAGAAGGTTGTTCACCTGCTTCTTCTTATTCTTCTTCGATGGAAAATTATCATGAACTTCAAATAAAACCAGTTCAATTAAAACCTCGTAATGAAAAACAAAAACAATATTTAGATGTTTTGGATAATCCAAACATAAATATCATTATTGCTGTGGGTCCAGCAGGTACAGGTAAAACTATGATGCCTTGTCATATTGGAATACGTAAATTGCAAAATAATGAAATTAATAAATTAATTATTACACGACCTGCTGTGTGCGTCGAAGAACAACATGGATTTTTACCAGGTACCTTAGAAGAAAAAATGGAACCTTGGATACGACCTGTATTGGATGTCTTTTATCAGTACTATTCTCCACAGAAAATTCAAAAAATGATTCAACAACAAATTATTGAAATTTCTCCATTGGCTTATATGCGTGGACGTACATTTGAACAATCTTGGATTATTGCAGATGAATCGCAAAATATGACTCCTAATCAAATGTTAATGCTTTTAACACGCATCGGTAATGAAAGTAAAATGATCATTACAGGTGATCCTCGCCAACATGATCGTGGCTTTGAATGCAATGGTTTAACAGACTTTCTTGAAAGACTTGCAAAAAAAGAAATTCCAGAAATTAAAGTCATTGAATTTTCTAATAAAGATGTTGAACGTCATACAGTTATCCCTAAAATTTTAGCAATGTATCAATAATCGGTTTTATATAGTATCGTCTAGTTTTTCTTCTTCTTCTTCACTCTCTGTATCAGCATCATAATCTTCTGTTTTAACAACATTGTTTTGCTCTTTTTCTAATTTTTCAATACGGAAAGGCATCATATTATTGAGTTGCGATAAAGCATCTTCATTCCATGTAATTTTTACAGGAAACAATTGCTCAAATACTTGTTTCGCATACTCTTGTTCACGTTTTACTATTAATTCAATATCTTTGTAAATACGTTGAATCTTCGTACGACGAGCTTGTTCAAATATTTGACGACGAGTATCTATTTTTTGAACAATATTCGATACTTTAGATGAGGTTTTTGTGGTACATTTTTGTGAACTGGAACTATTAAATACTTTAACAGCTGACATACTTCTTCCTATAATTAAACCTAGATATTAAAAAAAAACTTTAAAATAATATATATACACGCATTATGAAGCCTTATACTATTCAATATAATGAACCTCTGGGAAAAGGTTCTAGTGGAATTGTATATAAAGGTTATTGGAATCATCAACCTGCGATTCCAATTGCTGTAAAACGATTACCTATTTCAAAATATTCTTTAAATGAAATTAATATCTTAAAATCTTTACAAAATTATGCATCGCCTCAAGGGCCTATTCCACAAATTTATCATGTAGAAAAAACAAAAAATAGCTATGAGTTGATAATGGAATATCTTTCTGGAGGTTGTTTAACACAATGGATTGAAAAAAATCATATATTAAGTGAACAGAAAATACTCCATATTTTATATGATATTACATATATGCTATATTTATGCCATCAAAAACAGATCCTTTATGGAGACTTAAAACCAAGTAATTTAATTGCAACTCAAAGTTTATTGGATCCTTGTAATATCAATTATACATTGGTAAAAACAATCGATTATGGTATGTCTAAGAAGCATCCTCCAAAGTTTTTTACATATCGTTTTGGTACACCAACTTTTATGGCACCAGAAGTTTATAATGAAAAATTTAGTTACCCAGTAGATATATGGGCTTTAGGTATATGTATGTATTTATTAATTACAGGATATTATCCATTTATTCTAATAAAAAATAGTACTAACCCATTTTTAGATTATCAATTAATGGTTCAAAATCAAGAACCTACCTTTAATGAACCTCGTTGGAAGATCTATTCTAAAGATCTCCAACAATTGATTCGAGTTATGTTAAATAAAAATATGTTTGAACGGCCAACTTCTCAAGATATTTTAAATCATCCATTACTTATCTCTCATATTTCACTCGTAAATGACCAGATTTAAATGATCCCCTTTTATTATAGTATATATCATTTATAAATGTTGCTTTCAAAGAAAACAGTGTTAATAAAAGATACAACTCCTAAGAAGTCTATATTTAGAATTGGACGGTTTATTGCAGAATTTCAGCTTCGAAACCAATTCCAAAAAGATAAGAAACAAGTAGGAAAATGGATGCGGGATGAAATGATTGATTTAGGTCCAGCTTTTATTAAAATAGGTCAATTTATGTCAACACGTATCGATGTTTTTGGAAAAGATATTACAACTTATCTAGCAGAGCTCCAAGATCAAATATATCCAATCCCTTTTGACTTATTAGAATTTGTTTTACATCAAGAATATGGAGGAGATTATAAACAAATATTTTCATCAATTGATCCAATACCTATAGCTTCTGCTTCGATTGGTCAAGTCCATCGGGGTTTTTTAAAAAAATCTAATCAAGATATTGTTTTAAAGATTCAAAAGCCAGGTATTGAAAATCAAATTAAAGATGACCTTAAAACACTCATTTCAATCAATAAATTATTCTCAAAATTTGGTTTTCAACAAGCAAAAGATTTTGAAGCAATTCTTAATCAATATGAATCATTTTTATCAAGTGAATTAAACTATATTAATGAAGCCAAACATATGGCTTATTTTCGTCGCAAATTAATCGACCAACGAGTATATATTCCGAAGCCTTTATCTCAATCGACTCAAAAGGTTTTAGTCATGGAATATGTAGAATCTATTAAAATTAATAATATAGAAGAAATTAATCGAAGAAATATTAATCGTAAAGAATTGGCTCGAGATTTAGTCACTGTTTTTCTGTATCAAATTATTAATCTTGGACATGTTCATTGTGATCCTCATCCTGGAAATCTTGGAATTGGAAAAAATGGGGAAATAGTACTCTTTGATTTTGGAAATGTTGTAGTATTATCAAAAGAGTTTCGTGAAAAAGTCAATCGTTTGGTTTTTTCTATTTACCAAAAAGATATTGATGAATTTCTAGAATTATTAATTCAATTGAAAATTCTTCAATTAGAAGATAATTTTGATATTCTAGAACTTAAAGCATTTTTTAATTACTTCTTTGATTACTTGGAAACATTAAACTTTGATCAACTTAAAACTGCAATTCTTAATAAAGACATCTTTGTCAATAATACTTTTAAGATTAAAATTGATCCAAATTTTCTATCACTTTTTCGTCTATTCTCACTCATTGATGGAACATGTTCTTTATTGGATCAAAATTTTAATTATATTTCGAATTTAGCTCCGTTCTCAGATAATCTATTTATGGATTCAGAATTTATTGATTATCGTATAAAAAAAGATTTACAAAAGATTCAATCTTATCCAAAATTATTAAAAAGCACTGATCAAAATATTCTTCGAGTAAATCGTCGTTTTATTAAGATGAACGATCAATTGAATAAATTTAAGTTTTTATTCATTTTCATTGCAGTTATGAATGATATAGAAGATCCTGTAAAACTAGGGTTTTTATTTCCAATGTTGCTCTTTTTCTTTTGGAAGGAAAAAAAATAATGACGTTATTCAAACCAGTAAATATTACTATATCTTTTGAAGAAGTAATTGTAAATCTCTTAAACATTCACGTGTAGTATATCGTTTGAATATATTAGGTTGTATCATATGTTTAATCATTGTAAAATATAGTTGTGAAATTTCAGTTTTATTAACTTCAATATAAGGATATATATGTAATAACATTAATCCTAATCCATAAATATCTACTTTATTAACGTGTTCTGTAAATAAATGTTGAATATCATCTTTTGATTTTCCTTTTAATGTTTTAAATAATTCTTCAATTTCATTTTTATAAGTTTTATAATCATAAAATATACGATACAAATCAATATTACGAACATTTATATCTGTAACAACAAAATTAAGCATATACCATTCATGATCTGCAAAAAAATTTGATTGTTCAATTTTCTTTTCAATATAATAATATCTTGAAAAGTAACGATATTCTGGTGGATGAAATACATAATCTGAATGCAAATATAGAGCATTCTTTTGAATATTAAAAATATCTTTTGATTTCATTGAAATTCCAAAATCAATCCATTTAAGTAAATGCTCTTTGGTAACCATCACATTATTTATTTTAATATCTTGATGAATCATATGGTGATCGTGTAAAAGATATAGGCCTTGAACTAAATGATATAATATTGGAATCCAATCTTTCATACGAATTTTTTTATTTTGTTTTAGGACATAATCTGCTAATGTATAAGGTTCATAAGGTACATATAATATATGAATTTTTTGTCCTTTTTTTATTAAATAACATTTACTTGAAGTACGAATGGGTATATTTTCACATACTTGAACAGGATAAATAACATATTCTTGTTGTGGATCCATTTTAAATAATGCTTTTGCATTTTTCCATTCTATTAAACTATCTTGAGGCAAAATCATTTTACCAATATAGTCTGTATTCACTTGCTTATTGTTTGAAGCATTAATTTTAATTTGTTCAATGAGACGATGACATAAGGGACTTGGATGATATATACAACTATACGAACCCTCATATAGAAATTTAGAACTTTTTATTTTTGAATGTTTCATTTAACAATCCTTAACATATATAAGTATAAAAATTGAAGAATTATGTAATTAATAATAATTAAATTCAATGGATACTGAATCTTCACCTAAGCAGATGGATATTGATATATACATCATAAAAGATGATAATAAACCTTCCCGTAAACGAAAACTATATGAATTGATTCGTTCAATGAATGGAAGTCGTAAACGTAAATGTACTGAACATATTATTCCAAACCCTTAACAAACTTTAATAAGGCTTCACATACTTGATCATTTCGAATCACCAATTTATAATAAAAAACCCTTTCAATTTCTGGAATTTTTATTTTATTTTGAATACAAATACCTTCTTTTATATAAATTTGAACATCTTTATAAAAAAGTTCCATTGAATCAAATCGTTTATGTAAGCCTAACTCTTCAAGTTTTAGATAAATATTTTTAATTTCGTTAATACGCTCTGTGAGTGTTTTAGACTTATATCCCATTTAAAAAATTGATGCCTTTATTATATTAGGACTATATCTTTCTTTTTAAATCTATACGATGAATCGTATGAATAATCTTCATAACAAAACACAAGATGTCCAAGAAACCGAACTACCTTATAATTCTAATAATTGTTTGATTCAAATAGAAGATATTCGTAGACTATTTGATGATCATGGTCTTGAAAAGATGCCAATCCATAATATAAATCTTTATCGTAATGCATTCATACATCGTTCTTATTGTACGATGAAGAATGACGATTTTACATCTGGAAATGAACGTTGTCCACCCAACTGTCTACCTCTTCAAGAAATGTCATATGAACGACTTGAATTTATTGGAGATTCTATCCTTGGAATGGTATGTGCAACTTATCTATATGAACGTTATCCCGACCAAGCAGAAGGTTTTCTTTCAAAATTACGAACAAAACTCGTCAATGGTAAAATGCTAGGATATCTTAGTGATAAAATTGGATTTCCTAAATATGTCCTCATTTCTAAACAAGTAGAAGAAGTTCATGGACGTTCGAATTATAAAATTATGGAAGATGTATTTGAAGCTTTTATTGGAGCAATTTATATGGATTATAATACATCTGATTACAATGTAGCATTTCCAGATATAAAATCAATTGCATTCTTTCCCTTATCTGGAATGGGATATCATATTGCTGAAAAATGGATCCTTTCCATTCTAGAAAAATACTTGGATTTTGCAGAACTCATTCAAACACGTACTAATTATAAAGATATGTTGGTTCAATATATGCAACATACATTCCAAGATGCACCTCGTTTCTTTGAAATTAGTATTGAAGTTCAACAAAATCAAAAAGTATTTACCTATTGTGTTAAAGATAAAGTAGGTCTTACACTTGGAACTTCTAAAGGTCATTCCAAAAAAGAAGCTGAAAATCTTTCTGCCAAAGAAGCGTTGCTTTATTATGGTCAAATAATTGTATTTTAAATAAAAATAATGGATTTAAAAATAGCTATGGAAGAAGAGATAAGATGAATATTTTAGGCATTTTAAGCAAAGGGGATGATTTTGGAGATCGTTCTACAAAACCTATTATTCCTGGAGCAAATTTGACCCCTCCTATTGAACCAAATCAAGATCATACTATTACAAAAGATCAAGTTATACCTACTTTTCAACTTCAAGTTAATCCTGCTTTGACTCAACATACAAAAATTCCAATAGTTATCGAAACCGACAAGGAAAAACCGCCTTTACAAAAAAAAATACGGGTACTTTTCTGTGGAACCTATCCTGTTGGTCAATCCAATGGATACAGTCGTGTAGTTTATTATATTGCAAAACATATTGGAGCCGTAAAAGATATTGATTTAACGATTTACGGTTTTCAAAATTTTCGCCAAGCAACTACTCATACACGAACAGATATTCCTCCATCTGTAAAACTTCACGATGCTTATGCTACCGAAGAACCTAAACGCAATGGATTTGGAGAACAAGAAATTTCAGATTTTATTCGTAAAAATCCTCAAGATATTGTGGTTATTTTTAATGATTCTGTTGTTACGACAATGCTTGTTAAAGATATTATTGAAAAACTATCAGAACAAGAACGAAATCAATTTAAATTAATTAGCTATATGGATCAAGTTTATCCTTATCAACGTAAAGAATATATTGAAACACTCAATAAGTATTTTGATGCAATTATTACATTTACTCCTTATTGGAAAGAAGTTGCTTATTCTATTGGTATTCGCAAAGAATTACCTATTTACTTCTTTCCACATGGATTTGATTCTAAATTATATTTTCCTATTGCTCGTAAAGTAGCACGATTATTTTATCAATTGCCAGAAGATGATTTTATCATTTTAAATCTTAACCGTAATCAACCTCGTAAACGATGGGATCATACGATTATGGCCTATGCCGATGTGGTTCAACGACATATGGAACTTAAAAATAAATCGTCCAAACCCATTCGTGGAATGAAACTTATGATTGGTACAGCGATTCAAGGATTTTGGGATTTATTGGAATTGTTTGAAATTGAAATGAAGAAACGTGGATATAGTTTGGATGAAGTTCGTGATTATTTAACCACGATTGCAAAACCTCAACAAATGTCTGATCGAGATATTAATATTATGTATAATTCATGTGATATTGGATTAAATACATGTGAAGGAGAAGGATTTGGTCTCTGTCAATTTGAACATTTAGCCGTAGGTTGTCCCCAAGTAACCGCAAACATTGGAGGCTTCCGTGAATTTTTACATACAGATAATTCTATCGTTTTAGAACCAAAATGGTTTTATTATGTAGATAAATTACGTGATGGAATTGGAGGCTATGCAGAGGTTTCAGATCCAAAAAATATTGCAGATGCTATTTGGAAATATTATCAAAACCCTAAATTGGTATTGAAACACGGTCTTCGTGGTCGTCAAGAAATCCTACAACATTATTCTTGGGAAACTATGATTTCAATTTTTGATAAAATACTTCATAAAATTTATAACGCTTCAATTAATACACCCGCATCTTTGTAAGCTTTATAATCATAAAATTTGCTATCACCATCAATTTGAACGACTTTACGATTGTCTTTTAAATAGACTTTTCCTTTTATTTTACGAGTTTTCTCTCGAACAGCAAATGAAGAGACTTTTTGATCTTCTTTGAGATTTGGAATATAGCTAAAGGCTTCATTCGGTTTATTGATTGGATAAGCAAAACATGAATATTGATGTTGAAGAGGTTTATTATTTTCAGAATTAAAAACACAATCCATTGCATTCGATTGAACCAAATGTAAAAACTGTTGAATTATACGATCTTTCTTAAGTGCTAATTCACGTACATTCTCGTCAGTGGTTAATCCATTATCTTTAAACTGAATCGTTTTATTTGATTTCACTTGAGCTTTGGTAAAGGTCGTTAAAAACATTGTAACTTTAACATTTCTTTCTTCTTCTGGTAATTCTAAATGACTACCTTTACGTACCGCACGACCAATGACTTGACTTATACGTACTTCATTCCAAAAAGGTTCTAATATATATACACGTCGTACATTGCGTAAATTTAGACCTTCTGCTCCTGATTGGGTAATCATCAATAGAGAAGCTAAATTTCCACGTAAATTTTCAGTTAATCCAACTGCTTCCAATTGAGCTTGAACTGTTGGTGGTAAGACTTTACGATCTACATTGAATAAACCAATCAATAAATCAGTTTTATTCTTATCCCCAAAAAGTAAATAACGTTTACCATTGTATTCAGGTTTTAAGACTTCTTCTGCTTGAACGATTTCCCAATCTCCTCCAGTTTTTGATTTAAAATCAATTTCTTTCCATCCTGCTTGATCCAATACCATACGGAAAATACGTAAACCTTCTACAGTACGAAATTGAGAATAAAGCAATGCTTTTTCGGTCTTAGATGATAGAAGTTCAACAAGTTTCGCCATCTTTGGACTGGATTCATAGAGACCTTTTCCTTGAAGATAATTAGAGGCTTGATCTTTCAAAGTATCTAAAGCAGCTTGAAGTTCTTTTTCATATTCTTTAGTAACCTGCAAACCTTCTTTATTCTTTTCTTCTTTAGATTGAGCTTCATCTTCTTCTTGAATGTCCATCTCTCGTTTTAAGAACCTTGCATAAATTTCAGATGGAAAAGGACGTTTAATCTTTTCTGGAAAGACATAATTACATGCCATACGACTAAATGCACGATAAGAAGAATTTGTTTTAAACAGATCGACTCCTTCTTTTCGTCGTGCTTGTCGTTTCTTTTGAAATTCATCTTTTTTAATTTCTGTATTACGTACTTCTACATAATGAGTGAATTGAGTATTCGACATTGGAACTTTTTCATATTCAATCGGTAATTGTTTAGGAAAAAGTCCTTCATCTGTAATACGTACATAACTCACAATCCCTGAAATGCGTTTGAGGAAAAGTTCATAGACATCTTTTTTTATTTTAGGGTTATTTGGATCCGTTGTATCAAAGAAAAGTTCAAAGAAATCTTCTCGTCGTTCTGGTAAAGCATTATATTCTTCTACTTTTACACGTGTACTTAGTTTAAAGTTTTTCTTTAACTTTGATACACAACGATCCATCCATGTTTTTGGATCATATATTTTAGGTCCTTGAATAACTTCAATTGATTTAGCTTCTTTTCGTATAAAACCAGATGGTAATAGAGTTATTTTGATTTGTTGTTGACCTTCATCCAATCGTAAATCATCAATATAAGGTAATAATTTTTCTTTCATCAATGTATCTTCCAATCCTTGTTGAGAAGGTAAAGGTGTATCCTTTAACATTGATAATCCATATTCAACAATGGGTCCACGCAATAAATTTAGAGTATAACAGAGTTCAAATGGATGATTGATAACAGGTGTGCCTGATAAAAGCACAAGTTTTAGATTGGGTTTAGAAATTAGGATATTATACATACGACGAGCAATTTTACCTCCATTCACAACACGACTTATAAACGTATGCACTTCATCAATAACAATGATGGTATCGTCAAATATATCTTTGTTAAAATCATTTTTCTTTTCAAGTTCATCCATTTTTTTGTTCGTAAGACCATTGTAATGCAAAAAAATATAACGTTGATCCACAATATGTTCATATACTTTTTGAACGACTTGTTTTTGTTCTTCAGATAATGTGCGAACCAATGTCGCAGCTGTAACAATACGTTCTCTGGGTAATTCTTTTGGAACAATCGGTAGCCATATTAGTCCTTTTTGTTTTTCAATAAAATCTTTAGTGATACCAAACATTTTTTTAAGAGATTGAAAATGATCTTGATCTCCGGGCAATTGGAGCTGAATTTGAGTCCATTTTTTTCTTAATAAACCTCCTGTCAAAGAACATTTTTTTAATTCTTTACGATAATTATTTTCTAAAGAGGCTGGGGTCATCACAATGATTTTCTTTTTATGAGAAATAAAACTTTCAGTTGATAAAATAGAGCTACATGATTTACCTGTACCTAATGCATGATATAAGAGAAGACCACGATAAGGACTGTCATAATGTAAAAAGTCACGAACCAATTTTTGAGAAGGATCAGGATCAAATCCTTTTTTCTCTTTTGTCTCACTATGATATTTAGAAGGATGGAATTCACGATATACCCACTTGTTAAAATAAATACGATTTGGCAAAATCCATTCTTTGGGATGTACCGGTTCCATATCGGTTTAAACTCTATATATCCTCAAGAAAGTTTTAACCACTTAAGGAAAGCAATCCTTTTTAGTATAACTTTTTAGGATGCTTCAAGGACTTCAAAATATGGGCAACACCTGTAGTATTAATACAATGATTCAATGTTTAGGTCATTGTGATTTATTTCGTAAATTTTTATTGGAAGAAACACAATTGTTTCATAAAAAAGAACAGTATCAATTTTCAATGGGTGATGAATTGCGTATGATTTGTAAACAACTCTGGGTCGATCAAGACAGTTTGATTCCTTCACGATTCTTATCCGCTTTACAAGAAACGTTGGGAAAAGACTTTCGTATTGGACGAGAACAAATGGACCTTACAGAAGTATGGATGATTCTCATTCAAAACTTATTGGAAGAATCACATCAATTTCAATTTAAATCCAATTACTTCCAAACACGTAGTTATCCTCATCCAATGCTTGATTATTTACATAAAGAAATGATAGAACAATTGACAAAACATAGTCAAAATACTAATTCACCTCTTTTAGATTTGATTCAAGGCGTTCAAGTTCAACAAATGGAATGTAAAACATGTGGAAAGCTTTATCATAATATTGAACCGTTTCAATGTACTTATTTTGAATTACCTCAAAAAGAAATTGTACAATTTGAAGAATGTTTGATTAAATGGTTGGAAAAAGATACCGTAGAAGATTGGAAATGTGATCAATGCAAAGGTTCTACAAATGAAAAAATTCTTCGTGTATGGAGATTACCAAATATATGGATGATCGTTTTAAAACGTTTTAATGGATTAAAGAAACTACATATACCTGTAAATATTCCTTTAGAATTACATTTGCCAACAGGATTTGAAATGGCAAAACCTTCTGCATGTAGCTATCAACTCAAAGCTATTGGCAATCATTATGGATCTTTATATGGAGGGCATTATAATGCCATTTGTAAAAATGATTCAGAATCTCATCCTTGGTGTTTATACGATGATTTATCTATTACTCATCTCACGAATATTTTATCTATATTACAAAAAAATCGAGATGCATATGTATTATTCTACGAGCGGTGTTGATTCTTCGATAAGAGGTTGTATTTCAAGAATTGGTTCAGCAACTGGTTCCGCCTCTGGTGGAGGACGAGTGTCCATATAAGTAATTACATATTCATTTAGTTCATTTTTTGTTATATGAAGCGTATAATAAGGCATAATTTCAAATGGAATTATAATATATTGATACAGTTGAGAATCGTTATATTGAATAGCTTTTTCAACATAATTTGGCATCGATTGATTTGGAAATTTATTTTTTAACATGTCCCAACGATTTATAATATCTTTGGGAAGTTGTTGAGAAAGTTGTACAATACGATCTTTTTTTGTATCTATAAAAGCATATATAGGCATCTTCTAATGGTAAGTAAGATTAATAATAAGTTATAATAATCGCACCATTACCACCGTTTCCACCATATCCAGCAGTCACACTTGCTCCATATCCAGAGTAACCTGTATTTGGGAAATGTTGTTTAGCAGAGGCGCCGCCGCCGCCACCCCCTCCTGGCCGTCCTCCAACTTTTCCAGGATTGCCTTGAGCAGGAGCCCCAGCAATATTCGCTGCTAAACTTGAACCACCTCCACCTCCTGTACCACCTCCATAGGTATCAACAATTGTATAACCTGATTCATTTGCTGTAATAATCGTACCTAATTCATCAACTGCTTCACCAAGTGCTTTTATTGCTGTTCCTGTTAAATAAGCAAAAGGAATACAACCTGTACCACTATTACCACCACTACGATTAATGAAAGGTGTAGGGGCTGTCGCAGGTAAACCACCACCACCACCACCACCACTCGCCGCAAATCCAGAAGCTGTTAAATTTGTACCATTCGCTCCCGCCGCTGTAGAACCACCAGCGCCACCCGCCACACCAGATTGAGAAGTGTCAAATGTACCTAGTATAGTACCTCCTGCTCCTGCAGCTCCTCCATTCGTTCCAACACCTACTTTTCCACCAGTACCTCCATTGGCATACCAATTTGCAGTTAAATTTCCGTTGCCATTTGTCATATTTAAAAAAATCGTTGTAACTGTACCATTTTCTCCATCAGTTCCTTCACGTCCTACTCCTGCCGTAGATGAAATCTTATTTGCATTTATAAGTGTACTCGTTGCAATATAACCACCCAAACCTCCAGAACCACCATAACCTACATTTCCTATCAGGGTGCTATTTTGAAGAATTTGATAAGGTATTAGGATTTCACCATAAGAACCTCCCCCGCCGGCCCCGCCGCCTGGAACAACAGATCCAATTCCATTATTTATAATACCTTGATAATTAGCACCACCACCACCTCCTCCTGCACCCCACATTTGAATACGAGCATAGGTATATTGAAGGTTGTTTGGAGATGTAATCGTAAATGCGCCTGGTGTATCGTATATGTTGCGTTGAAGGAGATAAATACCATTTGTATCAGATATACTATGGATTTGAACATTACAAGTAGTTACTGTACTTGCAACCAAACTATTACTTGTAAAGTAAGCTTGAATATTTTCACTATTACGATCCGTCGTTGCATTATCATAGACATCTAGAGCGATTTGTCCAGCACGTAAGCAAATTGTTTGTATTTCATCCGTCGCATAAATCCATAATGTACCATCTGTACTATACATGGTTTTAGCAACACCTTCTCCACCCACTGCCACAAATCTTGATAAATCTGGTGACCAACAAACAGAATGCCATTTACTATCGCTAATCGTTAAACTTGCCGTCCAATTAATACCATCTGTACTGGTCATCACTTGATTTGCTACATTCACATAGGAATAGGCAACAGCCATAAAGAGGGATAATTCTGCAGACCAAACAATTGAAAACCAATCATTATCTACTGCAGATGTACGACTGGTCCAAGATGTACCATTCGCACTTGTCATAACACGGTCATTTGTTCCAGATCCAGCAACTGCCACAAAAAGGGACAATTCAGGAGACCAACAGACCGACGTCCAAGTATTTGTGGGTGTGGTTTGTAAAGTCCAAGAAGTTCCATTAGAACTTGTCATCACACGATTGTCTGCACCTGCATAAGCAACCGCTACAAAGAGGGACAATTCAGGTGACCAGCAAATAGACTTCCAAATATTCGATACAGGAGCATCTGCAAAAGTCCAAATAGTACCATTGCTACTCGTCATAATTCGTCCCCAAGAGACAGCCACAAAGAGTGAAAGCGAAGAAGACCAAGCAATAGAACTCCATAAGTTATATTGAATAGATACATTTGTCCACGTAATACCATCTGGACTGGTCATCACATAAGAACTCCAACCGACAGCAACAAATAGTGATAATTCAGGCGACCAGCACACCGATGTCCAATATTCTGTGGATGTTGTCCCAACAACATTCCAAGTGATTCCATCTGTACTTGTTCCAATGTAAGGATCCCATCCAACCGCAACAAACAACGATAGTTCAGATACCCATATAACGGATGTCCATATCGAAGATGAAAAGATATCACTTGCTATAGCTCCTTTAAAGAGTAGTAATTCAGATTGTTCCGTGCCATAGCTATAGATACGATTTTCAATCACCGTATTATTAATCGTATTATTGATATTACCTAAAAATATACTTCCACCTCCATACCTTCCATCAGAACGTATATCCAATTTATGAATTTCTACTATATTTTGTACTAAATTTGAAAGTCCAACCGGAATCGTAATTTGTGTATAATATGTATTTAGATCATCTACTACTGTTCCTGTCATATTTAAAATCAAACCATGATAATATCCATTCGAACCTATAACAATATTAGATAAACCTTCTAAAAGCCCTTGACCATCTGTATAGGAGTAATTCGTCCATTGAATTATATCTCCATTTGACGTAAAAGCCATATTTTCAATTAATCCACTTGGAGGGAAATAAGTAATGTTTGAAAAACCTTCATCTAATGTAGTTAAAACAGTCTCATAACTTCCTGAATTTACTAAGATATTACTTGAAGTTAATTTTGTACTAATATAAAGATTATAATTTGTACCAACATAAAAATTGCCTTCATTTGATGTATGTTTATAAACATTAACGTCCCCTTGGACATGTAATGATTTTGTAGGATAAGTTGTACCAATACCAACTTGGCCATCCACAATCAATGAATTTTTTGGAGCACGAATTTGATTACTTGTACTTACATACCCTACCACCATTCCACCATTTACAATCGTATGAGATTGAGTCAATTTATATGGATCATATTTTAATATAGCTATATTACTTTGATAAATGCTAAATAGATTTTTAGTTATATTACTTGTATGAAGATGCAATGATGCATTTGGATGAGTCGTTCCAATACCGATATTGCATGATAATTGTGTAAAATAAATTCCGTCCGCTGTCAGTACCCATTGGTTAAACGATCCACCTAGAAGGTCACTATAATTCACACCTAAAACACGTGAAGCACGAAATATACCTGAGATATCTACCTCATAAGATGGAGATAATACACCTACACCCATATTTCCAAATAGCAATGTATTGGTTTGAATATCCATCATGGTTCTAGGTTGATTCGTTCCAATCCCAATATTACCATTGGTTGTAATTACAAAATTACTATTTCCATTAGTTGTAATAATTTCTAAATCGCCTGTCAATCTAAGTGAATTGTCTCCAGCAACTGCATTGTTTAATGTTAATTCACCTATTTTTGAAATATGCATTTTGGTTCCAACACGAATACTATCATTTGTAAAAGTTAATTCACGATTTGGATCTGTTAAATCCACATTACAAGTGATATAAGCTTCGCCATAAAAATCGCCAGTATTTAAAATACCAAAATGATATTTATTTTGGTTTGCATCAAATTCAAATTGTGCAGCACTATTTAATGCTGTATTGCAATTTGTAACAGAGAAGGTAGATATACTATTATTTGCAATCGTATGAATTACATTCATTTCTTGTGTAGAATTACCATTTGCATAAATACGAATCTTATCATTTGGTAAATTTGATTGTTCCACTTCAAAAAATTCTCGATTTGGATTCATGACAAAGTTAGAACCAATGTATAAAAGTCGTGTTGTTGAAATTCTAAATTCATTATAATTTGTACTCGGAATATTAATGTAATCAAATGCACCAATATTAATATTATCTACGGATAATCCAGTAATAAAAATATTTGACATGACACCTCCTTGATTAACATGAATGCTATCTGCTAAAATTTGATCTATATTACATAAATATGATTTTGTAAAATCAATCACGCCTGTACTTGAAAAAAGATTATCTGTATGTAAATAATTAATATAAGCATTGCTTGTTATTTCAAGACGATAACGATCATCTAATAATTTATTTTTTTGAAATAACATAGAACCATTTGAATTTATATTAAAAATAATACGGTCATTACATGTATAGAATTGAATAAAAGATTTTGGTTCATTTGAAGATTGATAAAGTCCTATCAAAGAAAGAATTTCAGTTTCAGGTATATAAGGTTGATTAATTTGTAAATAATTATTCAATACACTTGATGTTCCAATTCCAATATGTCCTTTTTTATCAATAATCGTTTGTTCATATTCATTACACGTTGTTAAATTCATGAATCCAGATAAATAAACAGAACGACTATCATCGTATTGATAACTAAATCCTGCATCTGGACTAGGAATATTACTTGTAAATCTACCAGAAGATATACGACCCACTGCATCCACTGTAAATATGGGTCTTGTTTCATTTATCGAATTTATATAGCTATCAATATGAATTGGATTATTACATGACGTATCTCCAAATGTTGGATTCAGTTGTTTAATATATAATGCGTGTTTATTTAAAGAATTATTTAGAATACGTATATTGGAAGAATTTACTAAATCTATAATACTATCTTGTAAAGATATAGTTCCATCATAAGTAATTGTTCCTAATAATGTTGGATTTTCAATAATCACATCAGATGCATCAATCAGTATAGATGAAGAACGAAATTTAATAGAGTTTTGTAGATTAGATAATCCATATATTTCATTTACAAATAGATTTGAACTTGATAAATTGCCTACATATACATTACTATGAATATATGCATTCCCTATAACTTCAAGAGCAACACTTGGTTGAGTAATACCAATACCTATATTACCTATATAATCCATATTTCCATAGGAATCCAGTTCTAAAAACAATGTTCTATCTATATCGTAAATACGCCAAGGATTTTCAGTAAATGTACGAGATTGAATCCATAAATTTGAACTTATCAAACGAAGTGATTGAAGTTGTTCTTGAATCGTTATATCTTTATAAACACGGACATTCGATTGATATTGACTAGATTTATATAAAACTGTCTTATTTGATGTATATTGATTTAGTAAAACATTGGATTGATATAATTCAAAATGAATTGGAGAGGAGTTTACTTGACCTAATTTAAAATTACGAAATTGAATATCATTTCGTAAATGATCTGTGTTTAACTTTAATATATTCGACGCATTTGTATAGATAGTTAATGCAATGTCGGATACTTGATACCTAGGGACTCTCCCAATTGATATAGACATATGTAACCTTAAGATATTCTAAGAAAAATGAATCTATTTAAATCGATTTTCGTCATTAAACAATTAATAAAATGTTACAAGTATTCCACCGTCCGCACCATTTCCTCCATCGCCGCCTGAATTCCCTGTTGCATTTTCTATTGCGTCTGGATGAATTATACGTGCTGCACCACCTCCACCACCTCCTCCAGCGGGCCATCCCCCTATTCTTCCATTGTTTCCATATGCATTATATCCAGCAGCAAGATTTGCAGATAAAGAAAATCCACCTCCACCTCCTGTACCGCCTCCATATGTCTGTATATAAGTATAACCTTCTTCTCCTAATCTAATAAGTTCTGTGGCGGTATATTTATCCCCAGATGCAAATACTGCATTACCAGTTAAGTAACTATAAGGAATACATCCTGCACCACTATTGCCTCCACTATAATAAGCATAAGTTATCGGTGCAATTGCAGGAGATCCACCGCCGCCGCCCCCTCCACTTGCTCCTAATCCAGTATTTGCTGTACCTGGATGTACTTGACTTGCAAATGTAGCCACGCCTCGTGTTAAACTAGTTCCGTCTGATCCAGCTCCAGATGAACCACCTGCGCCGCCCGCCGTACCAGGTTTTGTTGTATTGAAATAAGTTGTTACAACAACTGTTCCTCCTGTACCAGCATTGCCACCAGTTGTAGTGCTAGTAGTTTCTCCTGCTTCACCTCCTCCTACCGTCCAAGTAGCTGTTAAAGATGATGCACCTAATGTAGTTAAAGTTAAAGATGTAGAAGTACCAGCTGTTCCTACAGTAGCTGCTTGACCATTTGCTCCACTTGAAGTAGTTGTTGTATCAATTACTGTACTTGTATTAATATATCCACCTAATCCTCCCGCTCCCCCTATTCCAATTATTGCAGATAAGGTGCTATATCCTGCAATATCGTAAGGAATAATCACATCTCCATAAGCTCCGGCGCCTCCTGCCCCGCCGCCTCCTAGTTGAGTGCCTGTACCTAAATTGGCTGTTTCTTGAATATTGGCACCTGCACCTCCACCCCCTGATCCCCACATTTGAATACGGACATAAGAATAATTGGCCGGTTGAGAAATTGTATAATTACCAGCATTACGATATTCATTATATTGTAAAATAAGTGTTCCATTTAGATTTTTTAGTGTAGTTGTATAAGCCGCTGAATTTATTTGAGTCTTACCATGCACTTGAAATTCATTAGGATTTATACTTGCAATAATATTTCTTTTATAGCGATCCGTTGTATTTGATGCATATATATCAAAATTAATTTGTTGAGCACGTAATCGTATACGGTCTGGTCCAGAGGTAACCGTTGAATCATTTCCTTTGAAAAATAGTAATTCCGATTTTGTTCCTGAATAAACACGATTTTCAATAACAGTATGATCATATGAATCATCACCATATGTACCTCCTAGATAAATAGTACCTCCAACATTTCCATATGTCGATTTTCCAACGATTAAAAAGTCTTCATTTGAAAAATGACCTATTATACGAACATCTTTTTGAACATGAAGAGAAGCAGTTGGATATGTGGTACCTATTCCAATATTACCATCTACTATCATTGAATTAGTTGTAGTAAGAGAATTATTACTTAGACTAGGATAACCAATCGATAAACTTCCATAGAAAGACGCTTTGGATTGATGTTGCCAATTTGCATGCTGACCATAAACAACCGTTTGATTTTTACGATAATCAAAACCAATGCGATTGTTTCCTCTATCATTGCTGCTAAATTGCAATGCAACATCTTTCATAAGAGGTATATCAATATGAAGACGAGCAATATTTACAATAGATGTTCCTATACCCACATTACCATTATTATAATAAATATTACAACCAATACGATCCCATTGAGTAGTATTTGCTTCGCCATTTAAGATATCTGTAAATTGAATACCTAATATACGTGAAGCACGTAAAGTACCAATAATATCCATATTACATGTTGGTGTTGCTGTACCAATACCCAAGTTACCTTTAATTGATACAATAGGAGATTGAATATCTAATGAACGTTGAGCATTATATGTTCCAATACCAATATTTCCAATCGTAGATATTGAAAAAGCATTCGTAGAAGAAGGCGTTTCAATAAGAACATCACCTTTTACATTTAAAGGATAAATACCTGCCGTAGTATCTCTAAATGTCACTTTTCCAGTTTGTAATAAATGAGCACTATTTCCAATACGGATTCCTGTACTCGTAATACTTAATTGACGATTTGGATTCGTTGAATCTGCATTATTTCCAACAAATGCTTCTGTACCTGCAGATTTATAAATAGTACCCAATGAAAAACGTTTTTCATTAGCTTCCACACGAAGACGTGTTATCGTATTTTCAGCTACATTACAGTTGTTCATTCGTAGAGTTGAAATAGAATTGTTTGCAATCGTGTGAATTATATTGACGGAATCATTTGGACCTCCATTTGCATATATACGAAGATTATCATCCGTTAAAGGAATTTGTTCCTCTTCAAAGAAATTAGGATTCATATTCATCACGATATTAGAACCATAAAATAGTAAACGATCTGTTGCAATACGAAATTCTTTATAATTATCGGGTTTTGCAATATATTCAAAAGCTTCAATATTAATTGTCGGTGTTGTTAAGCCATAAATAGTGATATTTGAAAGACAGCATCCATTAATATCCACATAACTCGAATTTATCTGTTGAATATTGCTTAAATTTTGACCAGACCCATTTATATACGCATTTTCGGTAAATATATTATTTGTATGGAGAGTACGAATATAACCACGCTCACTAATTTCTAAAGAGTAATCATCTCCATAAAGTTTATGAGGATGAAATAAAAGTGCTCCATTCGATGTTAAATGTAAACAAATGGATTGATTTGAATTATAACATAATAAAATAGGAACTGTATTAGAGGTTGTTTGACGAATACCTATTAGTGATGAAATAGGTTCGTAATTTGTTTCATAAGTCGTATAAGTGTTTTGAATATGTAAAGGATGATGCATTGGTCGCCCCCCAATTCCAATAAATCCTTCTTTTGAAATAATTGTTTTTTCTGATGCATAAGGCGTTATCCATTGAATAAAATCAGATATATAGGGTTCTAGATTAGATATTATATGATAATTTAACCCATATTCTGGAAATGTATCTTTTGTAATTAATTGTCCAACTGCAATTCTTCCAAAGGTATCCACACCAAATATAGGAACTGTTCCATTGCTCTCTCCTAGATAAGAATCAATTTGCAAAGGACCACCATAAGCTGTATTTCCAAACGTAGATGAATTTAAATTTTTAATAAACATACCTTGTTCATTTAATTTATTGTTCATAATACGAATATTCGAGCTTTCTAAATTCTTAATATTTGTATTTTCTAAGTTAATAACACCTGTTATTACAATAGAGCCAGTTAATGTTGGATTATTTATAATAATTTCTGGAGCATTTAATAATAAATAATTATTATGAAAATCAATATTTTCATTTAAATTTGATAAAGTATGGATATTACTTGTGGTAAAAGTAATTCCACGAGTCATGGTTTTAACGGTTAAATTACTATGAATTGACGCACTTTCTGTAATATCCAATGTATATATTGAAGTATTACCGATACCAAGATTACCTCGAAGATAACCTATCCCATCTCTTGTAATTTGAAAGAGTTGTTGATTGAATATATTCTGTATCTTTAAAGGAAACTCTTGTTTTCCATAAATAGAAGCATTACTTGTATATATACCAATAGAATATATATTACTTAATCCTATAAGATTTTCATTTATTTTTACTTCTTTTTCAAGAATTACATTTGAAAAATATATAAGATTATTTGAAGAAAAACGTATAAGTTCTTTAGATCCTTGATAAATTCTGAAAGTTTCATCATTATTATTTGTTTGTCCAATACGAAATTCCTCATTAAAATAAATATTAGTACTTGATAAATCTGAATTTAATGAAATTAAATTTGAAGAACTTGTATAAATAATTAGAGGGATATCTCTTGTCTCATACGCTGGTATTCGTCCAATTGAAATAGACATAACCTTAAGTTATTCTAAGAAAAATGAATGTATGTTTCAATCGCTTTATTCACTTTAGTAATAAGTTAAAATCAAACCACCGTCTGCACCTGCGCCTCCAAAGCCACCATTACCATTTACAATTGTCGAAGTATTTGGTACAATTGTTTTTCCAGATGCTCCACCACCACCTCCTCCTCCAGGATAACCACCTGCATAGCCAAACAAACCGCTACCTATATTACCACTACCAGTATTTCCAGTATTACCATAACCACCACCTCCTCCTGTTCCCCCTGTATAAGTATTTGTAATACTATAACCACTCTCACCCACTTTTATCAATGTTCCACTAGTTGTATATTTTTCACCATAGGCAAAAGCAGTAGAACCTACTAAATAACTAGCGATTTTTGCTCCAGAACCACTATTACCACCGCTATAATACAAGGCTGTTGTTGTATTTGTTGCTGGTTGTCCTGCACCTCCTCCACCACCGGTTGCAGCATAACCATTTCCTATCAAAGTACCTCCATTTCCACCTCCAGCGGAAGTTGTACCACCTAAACCTCCATCACCTCCTTTTTGTGAACTATTAAATGTTGTTGTTGAAACTGGATAACCTCCTGCTCCTAAATTTCCAGCAGCAGTTGTAGTAGATACTTTCCCGCCTTCTCCTCCATTTACTGCCCATGTATAACTAAATGATGATGAACTATTAGTTGTTAATGTAAACGTGGTTGATGTACCAGATGTTCCTGAAGTTGCATTTGTTGAAGTTGTTGTTGTCGTAATAGTTGTACCAATAGAACCTGCTGTACCACCTGCTCCACCTGTACCAATGGTTGCGGTTAAAGTAGTATTAAATAACAGTTCATATGGTATTATTACTTCACCATAAGCACCTGCTCCTCCTCCACCTGCACCGCCTAAAATTGTACCTGCACTATTGATGGTACCTTGCATATTTCCTCCTGCTCCACCTCCTCCTGCTCCCCACATTTGAATACGTGCATAAGAACATCCATATTCTGGTAGTGATGGTAGTGTATAATTACTAGAACTGAAGTAAGAATATTGTTTAAATGCTGCGATACCCGAATTTAATGATGTTAATGTTGTAGTGGATAAATTAGAGGTCACTAATGGTATAGATAATTCTACACATCCATTTGTTTTAATAATCATTTGTGTGTTTTCAATTGAACGATCTAATGTGTCATTTGAATAAACATCAAAATGTATTTCTCCAGCTCGTAAGCGAATACGATCAGGACCTGTTGGTGAAATAGAATTGGAACCTTTAAAAATCAATAATTCTGTTGGATAACTTCCTGAACGAACATAACTTTCAATAACTGTATCATCGTAACTAATATCACCATTTGTTTTTCCAAAATGGATTACACTTCCTGTATTTGATCCAATTGTTGTACCTACATAGAGTCTGCCTTCATTAGATGTATTTCCAATGATACGCATAACTCCTTCAATATGAAGTCGTGATTTTGGATTATAAGTCCCAATACCAATTGCATTTTCAATTAATATTGATTGATTTGTTGGATTTTGGTTTTGAATGGCATAATTGGAACCTATTACAAGACCTCCACTGATATTCCATTGAGATAAATTTGAGGCTGGTGGTGTATTATATATTGATGGATAAGTTGTATAATTCATCAATGAAGTATCTGTATGAAAGGTTCCATATGTTAGTATTCGTTGAATGCTTAAAGGTCCATAAGTTGCTGTATTATTACGATAAAAATCATAGCGATAATAACTATAAGTAGATGGAGACGCAAATGTATATGTTTTTGTTTCATTTGGTGTCCAAGTAATATTGGATCTTGTGTCAAGTAATGTCCATGAAATATTGTCACTTGAACCAGATACCGTCCATTTACTAGGTGCATAACTAGATACAGATGGTCCAACTATCGAATATTGTAATATAGGTGTTGTTACTTGAGGATATGTAAATAAAAGGGATAATGGTATATTTACGTCTTGACTGTTGATAAAAGCATTTGATAAAGTTATAAAAGACGTTGTACTTTGATCATTGAAAATTCCATCCAAAGAGGATTGACGGATATAGCTGATTGGTGTAGATGTAACTGTATATGGAATCGAACTTGTATTAAATGTATATTGTAAATCAAGATAAGGACTTTGTGTATAATTACTTGTCATAGAAACTTCATATGAACCTGTTTGATAAAAAGAGTTGTCTTTTGTGATAGTAACTATATTTGAAGTATTTCCTATCAATTGATAGTTGCTATAAGATATTGGAACAAATCGTTGATTTGAGCCTTCATAAAAATTTATATTAGCTATACCAATTTGTCCATATGTACGTGTACTAGCATTTGCTTTTGTAATAACAATTGCATAAACATTATAGGAAATATCTTGATTAAGATGATATATATTTGTATAATTAGATGTACCTACATAACCATTTATTACAGTATGAAGGATATTCCAACCTTCAAAAGATATATTTGAACCAAGAAGAATCCAATCTCTCGGTGATACAATATCATAGGAAGAATCTAGACCTGATTCTCTTGTGGGACCTGATATTATGTATTGTCTTAATATAAATGTATTTGGACTAAACATTTGAATCCATTCTCCCGAAATACCACCTAAAATAGTATTTCCTTCATAAGCACCTGATGTATTATTATAACGATATATATTTGCACTATCACTTACCCAATAAGTACTAGTACTATTATCAAATGTTTGATATGCTGGATAACCACTTTCTGTAGAGGAACTTTTTACTGTATAAATTCCATTTCCATATAATTTACTACTTACAGTTGTTGTATTTGTAGTCATATAATCTGATGGATAAACTGGCATAAAAGAAGTAAGTATATTGCTTGTTTGTATTGCGAGAACATTGGAAGTTACGATTTGTGTAGAGGCTTTTGGAACAGGTGGCCAAGAACCTGTATAATAACCTTGAACTTCAATCATCTGTCGTGTTTCCATATTGCATGAATGTAAATGGAGAAGACTGATTGGGTTTTGAGTTCCAATTCCAACATTTCCTAAAACATAGTAAATATTACTAGTAGTTGTATAAGTCCAAGGAGTTATATTTGAAAAACTGCCTCCAATAATATCATCGAATAAACCTCCTAAAACACGTGTAGCTCGCATTGTTCCAATCACATCTACTGGATATTGTGGAGTAATTGTACCGATTCCTAAATTTCCAGCAATATAAACAGTTGAAGCTTTGATTTCCAATCCAGTTCGTGGATTATTCGTACCAAATCCTACGTTTCCAAATTGATTTACAAATAAACTTGTATTTCCTGCATTTGTTTTTATTTCTGCTTCACCAACCACTGTAAGTGTACGCTTACTGGGTGTAGTAAATCCAATTGTTAAATTATTATTCTTCATTAAATGAATCTTTTCACCAACACGGATACCATCTGGATTAATCGATAATTGACGATTACGAGCTGTTAAATCACTATTGTTTGTGATAAAAGCCTCTGCTTGTCCATTAGGTGTCGTTGATAAATTAATTACACCAAATGTAAATCCTTCTCCATTTGCAATTAGTGTGGTACGAGAAACACTATTTACAGCATTATTGCAATTAGCAATACGAACTTGAGAAAGTTGATTGTTTCCAATTGTTTTAATCACATTGATACTTTTACTAGGCCCTGCATTTGCATAAATACGAAGATTGTCGTTGGGTAGATCCGGTTGTTCCGTTTCAAAAAAATAGGGATTCGGATTCATTACAATGTTGGAACCATAAAATAAGAATCTATCAGGTATAATGCGAAATTCTTCATAATTGGGTGCCTTACTTATATAATCAAAGGCATCAATATCTAGACCATTTACCGTTAGATTATACATAAATACATTCGACATTAATCCAGAATTAGTATATAAATAATTAGTATCTACATGTTCCACATTGCTAAGGCTACTATTCATAAAATCAATAAATGACGATGACTTAATATTACTTGTTTCAATCGTACGTATATAAGCACGCTTTTGAACTTCTAATAAATAATCACTATTATATGATGCATCTTGTTGAAAGAGAACTTTACCAGTATCCGTAATATGAAATTTGACAACATTATTTGAGTCATAACTTTGAATATAAGCATATTGGTTACTTGTTGTTTGATAGAGACCTATCAATGATTTTATGGCCGGTTTAGAAGTTGAAGGTTCATAGACAATTTGTAAAGGATGATTTGTTTGATTTGATCCAATGCTAATGTAACCTCTTTTATCAATCATCATTTGAGGTATATTACATGAGGTTAATTGAAGAAATCCAGAAAGATAAGGATAACGAGATGCATCAATATGATAGCTATATCCATAATCAGGTTCTGGTATAGAAGCGGATGTTTTTCCTGCAGAAATACGCCCTAATGTATCGACGATAAAGATAGGGACATTTTTATTGGTTGACGAAAAATAGGATTCAATGTGAAGTGGATTACCTGTTGCGGTATTTGCAAAGTTGGTTGGATTGAGCTGTTTAATATAAAGAGCTGGTAAATTGTCTAAATTATTAAACACTTTCAAATTAGACGTTTCCAAATGATTTATCGTTGTTTCATCAAGCTGAATGATCCCATCATAAGTAATAAGACCTTTTAAATTTGGATTATTAATAATAGTTTTATCTGCTATTAAGTGAATATTTGTTTCATTAAAATCAATTTGCGATGACACTTGATCATTACCATATATCGTATTTGTGATTACTTTAGATGTACTTAATGATTGTCTTATAGTAATATTGCTTTGAACACGCATATCTCCTAATACTTCCAATGCATTTGATGAGAAAATACCAATACCTAGATTACTTGAAAAATACATGGTTTTATCCAGACCAATTTGATAAATTGTTTGTGCATTTCTATCTTCAATATGAAAAGGTATTCCATATGCCATTTGTAAAACCAAATTACATGATGCAATTTGTTGAACGTTTACATTACTTGCAACTATAAGATTCGATTGTATAGCTATGTTTTGTTGAAAGACAGTATAAGGAATATGTTGAAGTTGATTTGAATTATAATTCAATAAGATATTATTGGAATGATATAGTTGAAATCTTGTTCCTGTAACATCACGAAATTGTCCAATACGAAAATTTTGAAAACGAATAAAATTTTCAAGAGCATCTGAGTTTATAGATAAACTAATCGGTACATTGGATGTTGTGGTAGCAACCGATGTCCTGACCGAAGAAATAGGGGTCTTACCAATATAGATAGACATCTATCACCTTAAGATATTTTAAGAAAAATGAATTTATTTAAATCGTTATTTTTAACACGATCCAATACTTGTCCAAGCAATTGCGCAATCACTATCTGTTGTAATCGTAATATCATTCGTAGATGCGTTAATTGTAAATGTTGTTAAGTTGGTTGTCTTATGATAGTGAACATTAAATAGATCTACAGTGGTTGCATTTGCTTTTAAGAAAGAAACAGATGCATTTCCAAGTTTGTTTCCAGTAGCCGATTTTACCTGAATATGAAGCGTTCCACTACTGTTATCTGCGATACAATAACTTGGGTAAGTAATCGTATGTAACGTTCCTGCTGTATCCCATCCATACTGTTTATGATAAGGACCTCCTATAAATGTATCATAAATACCATTAATACCTTTACCCGTGAGAACATTACCACGTACATCAAGAGTGGTAATAGGAGACGTTGTTCCAATACCAAGATTGCCATATGAATTAAGTCGCATTTTTTCATTAGTATAAGCGAGTGACGTATTATAATAGTCATATGCATTGCTTCCAGGTGCAAAGATAATGGCTGTTCGCATATTGGAAGCACTTGAAAAGGATTCTTCCGTTATGGCACCAAGATAAGCTGAAAATGCTTTATTTGCAGTACTTCCAGAAGTATGATTGCCACCAAAATGAATCAAACCTAAAGGTATATTGGATGATAACGAAGTATTGTTATTATAACGATAAAGACCCATATTTCCAGCATATGCAATATTAGGAGATTGGTCGTGACGTTTGCTTTCAATACGTAATGAAGCTGTTGGGTAATTATTTCCATCATTAGTCAATAAGATACCGGTATAATTGGTATCTAAACTATTGCGTATTTCTAAATCTGTACTGGGTGAAATCGCTGTACCATAAGATATACCAACCTTACCATTATAAACTGTAAAAACTTCTTCTGAAGAATGAACATGAATGGGATATTTTGCAACCGTTGTTCCAATACCAATATTACCTGTATGTAAAGTATTACCAATAATATCTACTTCTGTACGTGGAGCTGTCGTTCCAATCCCAAGTGATGTCCCAATTATAGTACCTCTTACATCTAATGCTTGTAATGAAGTTGTTGTACCAATTCCTACACCTGATGCATACAGATATCCTGAAGCGTCGCGTGCAACTATTTTATTTGAAGTAGCAGTAGTTGTAGCATCCACGGCCCAAGTCGTTGTTCCAGCTCCGTTGTAATTGGCACCAGTCAAATAAGTGCCACGAATCAAATCTTGACTTACTTTTGTAGCTGTGCCATTGATTGTAGCTGTAATGGTTCCAGCACTAAAATTACCAGATGCATCTCTCACAACCACTTTACTAGCTGTATTGGCACTGTCAGCATCCACAGCCCAAGTAGTCGTACCAGCCCCATTATAGTTCGTACCTGTCAAATAAGTGCCCCGAATTAAATCTTGACTCACTTTTGTGGCTGTACCTGTGAGAGAAGCAGTTATGGTTCCAGCACTAAAATTACCAGATGCATCTCTCACAACCACTTTACTAGCTGTATTAGCACTATCTGCATCCACGGCCCAAGTGGTTGTTCCAGCTCCGTTGTAATTGGCACCAGTCAAATAAGTGCCACGAATCAAATCTTGACTTACTTTTGTAGCTGTGCCATTCAGCGTAGCTGTAATGGTTCCAGCACTAAAATTACCAGATGCATCTCTTACAACCACTTTACTAGCTGTATTAGCACTATCTGCATCCACGGCCCAAGTGGTTGTTCCAGCTCCATTATAGTTTGTACCTGTCAAATAAGTGCCCCGAATTAAATCTTGACTTACTTTTGTAGCTGTGCCATTCAGCGTAGCCGTAATGGTTCCAGCACTAAAATTACCAGATGCATCTCTTACAACCACTTTACTAGCTGTATTGGCACTGTCAGCATCCACTGACCAAGTCGTTGTTACAGCTCCATTATAGTTTGTACCTGTCAAATAATTACCACGAATTAAATCTTGACCTACTTTTGTGGCTGTGCCTGTAAAGTTTGAAGCAGTAATGGTACCTGAACCAACATCAATGGAATAATTATTAGTTGTAAGAGGACCTTTGAATGATGCACCTCCAGTTACGTCTAAACGAGTAGAAGGTTGTGTGGAACCAATGCCTATATTACCACTGTTTAAAATAGTAAAACGTTCATTGTAATTTGGGTTACCACCTGTATAAAAGTGAAAATTTCCATTGGTAGGACTTTCAACAAAACCTTCTTTCCCTGCATAATGATTTACATTCCAACCATTGCTATGACCAATTTTTGAACCATTTTCATAATATGTCCAATAAATTTTAATACCTGGTTGAGCATCTTCTCCATTAAATAATAGATTTGAAGTGCTAATCAATCCAGAACCTGTATCCAAATTATTATTATTAATGGCTACAGATCCATTGAAACGTGTATTCCCATTTACATCTAATCGATTTGCTGGTTGAGTTGAACCAATACCCACATATCCATTGTTTAATACGGTGATGCGTTCAATATAATTGACACTGCTTCCTGTTAAGAAATGAAAACTACCATTAGTAGGGTCATCAATAGTACCTTCTTGTCCAGCATAATGATTTACACTCCATCCAGAACTGTGTCCAACCTTAGATCCATTTTTTGAATATGTCCAATACAGTTTATCTATATTTGTAATATCATCACTACTATTAAACATTAGCGTACTTGTAATATCAAAGGGACCATTCCCAATTACAAAGGTAGATTGGGGATTCGTTGTACCAATACCTACATTTCCATATGCGTAATAAATATTACTGCCTGTGGTTATCCATTGAGAAGATACCGATGTTGTTCCATTTTGAATAAAATTTCCTGTAATATTGATATCTCCAACGATATCTAAAGGGTATTGTGGATTTATTGTTCCAATACCTAAATTTCCCGAAATATATTGACTACCACGTACATCAAGTGTTTGTAATGGATATGAAGTACGAATACCAATAGTTCCTCCATCAGCAACTAATAAAGCAAGAGTTGTATCATCATAAAACTCCGCTATATGATTAATACCTTCTTGAGTTACTTTTAAAGCAGGTCCAGAACCTAAATTTGTAATAATTACTTGTTCTGTATTGCTCGTAATTGTATTCAAAATAACAATATCTCCTGTAATTTGAAGATTTGAAGCATAAATTGTACCTGTTGATACTATATTTCCATCTACTTGAAAAATATGACTTGATGATGGAAATCCTAATCGAAGTATATTATTAGTATAATAAAACTGGGCGTTTGAACTAAATTGTACAAGATTAGATGTAGATTGAATTTCTAATTGTTTTAGGTAATGAAGATCCGACAATTGAATTGCTCTATCATTGCTATAACTAAATTGTGTTAATATATTTGAACTATATTGAAACAATAAATTACTCGCAGCAGTAATAGAATAGTAATTTGTTAAGATGCTATTATTCAATATAATTTTAGATTGATCAACTGTTGTTTGAATCACCAATGCATTTTCATTCGAAGATAAGACAAATACCCTTGGTTGGAGTGATTCTTCTAATTCATAAAAATTCATAGATTCCTTAACAACTCTATTTATTTTTTATATTATTTTACGGGAAAAAAATTTCAAATTAAAAAGAATACGGAAACTCGTTTATATATTATTTATGATAATCATAATAGTGTCCAACACTAGCAACACATATATAGAGTAAACAACCCGCCGCTACAATTGGCCAAGCAGGATTAACCGAGTTACTAGGAGCTATAATATTTTGATAGTATTTATCAGGTGCAAGTTCTTCATACAGAGCACGCTCTTGAACATTGTATTGTTCAACTACATTTTGTGTACCATGATGAAGAACTTGTTGAATTAATAAATTTTTAATAGCATGTTCGATAGAACGTTCTGTACGATTTAAACAGCGGGCCATTTGGCTTACCGTTAAGTTCATTTGATAAAGTTTATCTAGAGTATCTATATCTTCTTCCGTCCAAAGCTTATAACTATTCACTGCCATATCCGTTATAATGTATATAATTTAGCTCTTTAAATTATATATTAGTACGTTTTGATTTTTTCTTGTAGCCACCTGTCATTGCAAGTACAGGTAAGACATCTTGTAAAAATGTAGGGTCTATACCACTTGTATAAGCCGCCGCCCCGGATGAACCTGAAGAAAAGGGTTGAGGAATTTGATCTGCTGTATTGTTATACGATAATGCATTTTGAATAGGATCGTTGTTATTTATGATTAAACCTTGAGTATTGTACATTTTAGAAAAATTCATTTCATCAGCTCCACCACGTTGTTTTTTGGATTTTTTACCACCTGAGGATGCTGGGGCCGCATTCATATAGGCTTTTACTAGATTTGGTTTTTTGTTAAATAAGCTAATAAATCTACTTATAATATCAGACATATTTTTCAAATGTTTAATTTTATCTTTTTCATCTAATTTCATATATTCTACTGAGTAGCCATTATTAATAACATTGTAATTTTCTAAATTACTTAATCCTTTACTAACACTAAAATAACCTCTAATCAAAGGATCTTCTTTTAAACCTCCTTTTTGACCATATGTAGAATTATTATCTTCTTTATAAATTTTTTCTCCTGTTTCAGGGTTAAATAATTCAGCGTCAGCGTCAGCGTCAGCAGCTTCTGGGGAAAGAACTTCAGGCGCCGGGGCAGTGATCTGGCGGGCGTTTTCCAGGTCGTAGACGGCAGCAACTTCTGGGAAAGGAACTTCAGGCGCGACGGGGGCGACGTCAGATAGTGGTGGCAGATTGTCATCTTCTACACCACCTTTATAACGAAGTGTTTTTAATTTACGACCTCCAACTTGTTGCATCTTTAACTTCTACTATGGTAAAAGATTTTGTTTTTCTTTTTGTTTAGAAGCATCGTAAGGAATGGGTTGTGTCATTGGGAAATAATATTCTTTCAAATCCACACGACAAAAGTTCTCTAAGACTTCCAACATCGTTCGAGAAAGTTTGGTAAAGGTTAAGATATTTCGTTCAATCACTTGATAAGGACTTATACCATAAATATGCTTAAATGTAGATGGGATCACTAGATAAAGCTGATAAAGAGTTTGTAAAATGTTTTCACGGGCATCCAAGAAAGTAGGTATATAACTTTGACAAGGATAACGTTCAGCTAAAATATACATATAGACTTTTTGATATTGATTCATATAGATCAATAATTCTTGATATTTTTGTATATCAAAGGTCTTTACAAAGATAAGATCTTTGGCAATTTCCATTAAAGTTCGATTTTCTTTCATATACACGAGTCCTTTCTTAGGAGCGCCCTTAATAGGAAAGTTATCTGTTGTTATTTCTGGATGACTTATTTTTTCTTCATGGACTTGATCGATAACTGCTATATCTTTTGCATCTTTAGAATGTTCTTTTTTTGCACGATCTTGTAAATACATCCATAGAGCATAAGCCCAAATGCTAATGAGAAGTAAGCTGACCAATGTTTTTAATTCGGCCTGTTGAACTTGATAAAAGACAATACTAAAGAATAAGATAAAGAAAAAGATTTCAACCTTTAAATCTTGTAAGATGGTATAAAAATCTTTTTCCATAGAAAGAACCTCTAAAAATTAAAAAGAAATGTTTCGGCCTATGCTGCCGAATCAATAAAGTAGAGTACAAATGAAAAGAAAATCAACCACATTCCAACATACAATCTTCTTTCAGGTTTTGTAAAAATTTTAAATAAACTACGGCGAAATTCTGTTCCTGATACATAATTCTTACTTGAGATGACAACCGATAAATCATTAATAATATCAATCGCTGTCTGTATAAATCTGCGGGTAATTTCTTTTAAAGAGAGTTGGTAAAAATACGCATTGGGATTTTTATCTTTTGGAATGCTTTTTGGATAGAGATCCAAAAATTCATTGATTTTTTTGACAAGTACTTCTTTTTCTTGGCCTTCATTTGCTATATCAATGCGACCTTTCTCACTTAATAAATCTTGATAGACTTTATCATATTCTTTAAAATCCATAATAGATGGAACTCTACAATGGAGCGAGATTTTAAGTTTTTAAATAAAACGGCTATAAAGGATGGAAAAACGGAAAACCCTTACTTTTTTTTATTTCTTCCTAGAAGTCTAAAAATTTTATAGAAACTTTTGAGATTTTTTGCCCCCCCTTTTTTATTATAGCTCACTTGCTCACTTTTCATAGTAAGGATATATGCATATAAAGGATTATTTTCTCTACTATTTTATATAATATGCTCACTTGCTCATTAAAGAAATATACCTGCTCATTATGTAAATATGCTACGGATAAGAGATATAACTTTGATAGACACACTAGTACGGTACATAAAGATACTGTAGATGTTAGTGAGGATAATACTGATAATGTATATGTAGATACTCAAATGAATAATATATATACTCAAATAAATAATATATATACTCAAATGAATAATATAGATACTCAAAGTAATAATATAGATACTCAAATACAATATAATGATACTCAAATACAAAATATAGATACTCAAATGAATAATATAAATATAGAAGTCGATCAAAAAGAATTTAAGTGTGAAAGCTGTTATAAAAGTTTTTCTCGAAAATATAATCTCGACCGCCATATACCAAATTGCAATCGTCGTCAAACTCCATATCAATGTACTTCGTGTCTAAAATCATTTACTTGTAGCAGTGGCCTTTCTCAACATAAACATTTCTGCAAAGGTTATCCATTGATAGATCTTAATAAATCATCTAATACAGTCCTTCCTTTTGGCTCTACCCAAGTCAATGGAGAGAATGTTCAAATGATTCAACAACAACAAAATGCTGAAACAATTAATAATACAACAAATAATATAACGAATAATACAGTGAATATTACGATTTTAAAATGTCCAGAATCTCGTGAGGAAAAGTTTGATTTTGATTGTACAAATATTAGTTATGAAGACTTAATGGCATTGCTTCAAAAGTCTAAAGATGCTTTTATCCGTTTTAATAACTTTGTCGGTAAAGTCTTAGAAAATCCAAAAAATCGTGTGGTTCGTAAAACAAGTCCCAAAGATAGTCATTGTCTTGTTCATAGAGGGGATGATATATGGGAACTTGCTCATGATGATGATACATTCCCTATAATAACTCATCATATGACGACTGCTGTTCTAGGAAAGACAAATGGACTCACTAAAAATCAAAAGAATTACTATACGGATTCTTTTCAAGGTCAGGTTCAGGATATTAATGAAATGGATTATGATTCTTCCAAGTACAATAGTATTGAACAACGCATGAAATTACAAGTCATAAATAGAACACGAATAGCATCTCCAGAAAAAAAGAAGAAACAATCTTAAATATTATTTTTATATTAGATGAATAAATTAAATAACTTGCATCATATCTACGTGACCTAGAAAATGACGACGACAGCAATAACGAGTAAGTCCTAGCTTATCAAGTAGGTCTCCTGTTTTAATTTTATCAAAGTATTGGAGTGGTTCTTGTATGGCTTCTTCTTTTTTTGTAAGTTTCTTAGATTTATCAGTACCCTCTTCAATCATTTTTTTTTTCTTTTGTACTTCTTCATCATACCAATCCCATTTATCTGCAAGGGTTTTACCACATGTTACACATTTAATTGGGATAATCATCTTTACTCTATGCTATAAATATAAAATCATTTTTTAAACCAAGATTTCTTTGTATTTAGAGGGTTGTAAAGTAATTTTGTCGAAATCTTCTTGAACTATTCCATGAATATTAATTGCATTGTTTAAAAGTTCCGAACGGGGAGTTATCAATCCTTGTTTTGCAACCATTTCATTCAATGCATTTATAAACATATCTTTAGATTGTTCCAATTTATTTTCACGATGAAGCATAACTGCATATAAATGCATTGCTTCAGGTGATTTGAGATGTTCAATGACACGATAACATTGACGACCTTTTTGAAAATCATAATCAATTTGTCCTACCATCATTTTAAACATTTCCATAAATTCTTGATTATAGACTAAAACATTGTTTTCTGTCGTAGAACTGGGTAAAAATCCTATTTTACTGCCTTCAATAAATATACGATGAGAAGGGCATTTGAATTGAACTTCGGGATGTGTATAAAGCCAATACGATAATTGAAGACGATAGCTAAATTGAATAGTTTCCAATTCTTTTAATAACATTTCTGCAATCTTTGGCTGAATCATGTAACTTTCTTTACCAGGTAAAACTTTTCCAAATCCACGAGCATCAATATATTCATATAGATCTGCTGGATTACTAAATGGTTTTGACATTGAAAAGGTAAGCACATCCCATGTAGAGGATGCTGGATTTTCAAAGAAATATTCAAGATGTCTTTGAAATTCCGGTAAGATAAGGGCATCGTCTTCTAAAATGAGGTATAAGTCTTTTGGAGATACCATTGGCAATTTACCAATTTGAACAATTTGTTTAAGGGCTTCTTTTTGTTTATAAAAATTGGATAATTGCTGAACCGATAAGGGTTGTAATCCACGATCAAAATCTTCATCACCTGTCTTATCATAACGTATTTGTTTGCTAATTTCTTCAAGTTTGGGTTGTAAATCATTGGGTTCAAACGTATTTATTTTAAAAGTACGCATATGATAACCATATTTTTGAGAAATTTGTTCGAGTTGTTTTACGGTTAAATGCATTCGTTGTTCTCGTAAAGTAAGACTTGATGAATGAATTAAAAATAGATTGAGAGATTGCATGCTTTAAAAAATGAATGATTTATTCTCTTAAACCAAGTATATCTTATATAAAAGGTTTATTGCATAAGTATAGAAGATGGAATTCTGTAAAATTTGTCAAAATATGCTTTATCTAAAAGCAGAAGAAGATCAAAGCTTGGTTCGTTATTGTAAATATTGTCAATATCATCAAGCCGATAAACCAGATATAGGTAAAGCAATTCGTATATCTAAAACAATGTATTCAGAGGATGATTTGCTATATTCTCAACATCGTAATGCTTATCTTCGCTTTGATCCTACACTTCCTCGTGTTCAAGATCCAAAATTATGTTGTGAAAATGCTGAATGTTCTGGACCCAAAGATAAACCCCAAGTACTGTATGTAAAATATCATTCCGTACATATGAAATATTTCTATACATGTGATTATTGTGGTTATACTTGGAGGAAAAAAAATGAAAATAATGATCTAAAGAAAGTCTAAATCCTATATTAAGGAGAGATGTCATCGTCTCATTCAATTATTGATGATATTCAAAAAGTTCGTTCTGCAAATGTTAATGATAATAAGTCCACTTCTATAATGACAAAGTATGAATTTAATCAAATTATTTCTCTACGTATAACGCATTTGGCAAATGGAGCGATTCCATTTATTCAATTACCTGAAGATATGAAGATTACAAACAATATGGAATTGCGACGTCTAGCTTTGCAAGAACTTCGTGAAGGAAAGCTCCCTTATATTGTTAAACGAACCATGCCAAATAATAAAATTGAATATTGGAAGATTAAAGATATGGATCTCACAGCAATTCGTACTTTACTAAGAGACTAAAAATAAATATTGATTTATTTAACTATTCTTTTTTCTTATTTATAAGTATCAATGGATTCACGACTATTCTATAGTATACAAGCAGCTCTTCTCTTTTTAATTATTTCTTCCCCTGTGATGTACAATCTTGTCCAAATGGTATTTGGTCCTCTATTCACTGTCGCCGTGAAAGGTTGCCCAACTGTATCTGGCCTATTGCTACACACTATTGTTTTCGCTATATTTACTTACTTACTCATGGTTTATCAATCCAAGACCGAAGGCTTTGCCGCCCACGATAAAAAGACCGAAGGCTTTGCCGCCCACGATAAAAAGACCGAAGGCTTTGCTGCCCACGATAAAAAGACCGAAGGCTTTGCCGCCCACGATAAAAAAAAGAAACCTATTGAAAAGAAACCGCCACAAAAACAACCGCGATTGGACTTTGGTGGCAATCGTCCCATAAAAGATATAGCATAATAAACCCCTCAAAATAAGATTTTTTACATTTTCCAACGATGACCACAATGAAGACAATTAATAAACATAGTCATAGGTTCATCTGCACTACGTGTTTGGAGTTCGTAATAAGAACATTTATTTTTCTTACATTTACCACATGTATAACGGTCAGTCATTGCAGTTGCTTGAGGTTCATAAGCAGCTTTAGTTCGTAGAAGTTCTCGATCAATAATTCCTTTCCATACTTCTGGATAAATATTTTCAGGACGATACATTGCAAGTTCATGAGGCATGAATTCATTTTCTTTCAGACGTTTCATAAGACGTTTATTTTTAATACTATATTTTGAATTAAGATTTGCATAAAGACTTTTTGTTTTTGCAATATAAAGTTCTTTAAAAAGATCACATGACCAACAAAGAGGAATTTGATGCTCAGTCGCATAATCAATACAATAGTTATAAATTCCAATTTCTAAATCTTGACATTGTATTTCGGTCATTTTCAAACTCTTAAAGATATTTCTTACGTTTGTGCGTAATTCTGTCATGATATCTCAATTATCTTATTTTATTCATTTTTTACTTAAATAAAAAATTTGAAGTTTATATTAACACTCTAATAACTTATTGTAAATTATGAAACTCCAATCTTTTTTACACGATAATGTGAATTTGATTGAACATTATTTTTGTCCAACAAAACATCAAATAAATTGCAGCATTCTTCAATGTGGTTGGACTCAACTTCCAAAACTTCCTCTACATTCTTTTAAAAATCGTCTCGATCAAGAGATTGTTGAATATTGTCATAGAGATCTTATTTATAGCTATGATTGTTCAAATGATGCTCAACGAGTTTATCAAAAAAACTGGATTAGTGATTGTATTAATGATGCTCATTATACAGTAGCATTCCAAGAAGAATCTCTACCTATTCATCGTTTTCCGTGTACCACAGAAATAAATGAAAAAAGAATCCTTAATAGAATTCATTATAAAATCAATAATAGAATGTTCTTTATAGTTGAAAAAGAAGAGGATAAATGGATACTTTATCTAAAATACCAACATGTGTCAAATATTGATCTCGATAAGATGAATGAAGATTGGAATCAAGCTTTTCATCAGCTATCTAAGACCATTTATAGTTCATATTAAATAATATCGATCAATACATTTACAGGAATCCATTTTTGAAATTTTTCTTCATAACAACATTTGAAAGGAATAGAAGTTGCTACATTTAGATTCTTAAAAATTTGGCGAAGCATCTTACTGAGTTGGAGAGATGGAACTGAAGCAATGCCAATTTTTTGTAGGGAATTTTCTTGTTCATAAAGATCATATATATCGGGTTGTTCGGTTTTACGAAGCCATAGCATTTTCTCATTTTCATGATACGCCACATCTTGTTTTGGACGTTGTGTATTAATTGAACAAGGAACCAAAGGAACTGATATATTTGGTTCAGGAAGAGATAGTTGAGGTCGTTCTTGGAATTCTGGGTTATCTTTAACTTTTCGATATACATTCTTAATCAATTCATTATTAAAGTTCATTAGTTTTGGTTTATATTTCATATTATGAGGCATAAAATAAATACCACGATTCGTATAAGGCATGTCTATAGAAAACATTAACATTTCTGCAATATCATCTTGACTACATTCAAAATAACGTTTTACATGAAATTGACATACATCCATCCAATCATCTGGATGATAATGTTGTTCAAGAAGTTCATATGCATAGGATAGTCGTACAGGTAATTGTAGAGTATTTAGATAACGTCCCTTATAAATAATGACATCATTGATCAAGAAAACCCATTGTTGATGTTGATCTTTTACCATTTCACCTTCTAGAAGTGTATTATTAAATATATCATCATCAAATTGACCTTTCGTTAGAATAATACGAGGCTTTTGATATCCAGGTTGAACTTTTTTATCAATATACATAATTTGATTTACATCTTCATATTTTGTAAAATATACAAAATAGGGGTTACCATTTGAACGAAGACATGCCCAATGTGGAACGGTTTGAACGTATTTAAATTGTTGTTCATCGAGTTTAAACCAGTGTTTTTGTAGAATTCGTAAATGGTATTTTTGTTCGAGTTCATTAAGGATCCAGTCTTTAGCATCGGAACATTTAATATTAAATGCGATGCGATCACAAAAAGAAATGATTCCAGTATGCATAGTTTCAATCGATATAGTTATGTATATCATTTTTTATTTTAAGTCCTTTTAGAAATATTGAATGCCATTGCCTAGATGGGTTTTTGATTGATTGGCATAGCACATTGGTAAATCTGCAATGGGTAAATCTTTAGAGAGTTCTTTTGAAGGTGGACAACAGCCAATAGGTTTTAATGGATAATCCATTTGAATGCCTTTTTCAACTTTAGGAAAATAGGTTTGAAACATTTTTTCTTTATCTGTTATTTCTGTTACTGCTTCTTTTTCAGGAACTTTAGAAGGAGTTTCTACAGATTTGTAAAAAATCATGGGTTTTGTTTTTAAAACAATCATATAGAGAATTAAAATTGCGACAAAGATAATCGCAATCGCAATGTAAAGCATCTTAATCAATGAATAGAAAAATTTACAGAGCTGCTTTAATTGCATTGAGATTGGCACCTACAACTTTTTGTACCAAAGAACCTTGTTTGAAAATAAGAATTGTGGGATAAGCAGTCACTTGATAATTAGCCATTAGTTGATCTACTTTGGATTGTACAATAGGATCTTGATTATCTCCATTGATTTTAATTACAGTAGCAGTGGTAATCTTTTCGAGTTGAGGACCAAGAACTTTACATGGACCACACCAAGGCGCATAGAAATCCACAATCAATACAGGCGAATTTGAAATATATTGTTGAAGGGTTTGTACCACTTGAGGTCCTGTAATATCTTTCATTTTATATAATGTATATTGTTATTTTTAAATAGTCATTTTATTTTGTAGCTACATTAAAACACCTATATTTTGCATAATTCTCTCTAAACATCGGAGTCTGAACATGAAATGAAAAAAGAGGGTCCTTTATCCCAAAGTACTTAAAATAGAAGTGTTTTAATCTTTTACAGTATATTAGAGTACATTAATGGAGTCAGGAGTTTATAAATATGGTATTGATGATATTGATAAAGATCCATTATGTATTTGTTTAGGAAAATACTTAGAAGACCCCCTTTATCGAAATATATTGAAAATAGAAGAACATTCGGGTTATTGTCTATGTTTATATGATGGTGTTTGGGTTGCTGTTCCAGATACTAAAGCCGTCAGTGACTTTATACTAAAGCACATACTTGCTATCTATGAACAAGCAATTAAAGCATATGGAGAAATAACAGAAAATACAAAACCAGAAGTAAAACAAAATATTGAAACTCTTATCTTTACGATTCAAAATGTGTTGGAAGGAAATGAATTAATAATGCTATATGTATATGATCGAGTTAAACAATTACTATACCATATAACGAAACGGTATAATAAAAATGATAGGATCGAATTGCATACAAAAGTTTATAAAGATAGAATTATTAGAGATAGTAATCAAAAATAAAATTGTTCTGTTATACAAAAAGAGATTGAAAAACCATTAACATTAGATATACCTCATGTATTTGATAAAATATTTTGTTTTGGCAGTTAGAATTATATAAAGCCATAAAAACAAAATAAAAACACACTCTTTTTACAGAGTTTCAAATGCCTGTCGCAGAAAGTTTTTTATGTGGTTTGGCAATATTCTTTTATATAGACATTATTCGTAGTTGTTTCCAATATCGCCGTGAAAGGCAATATGATTATAACGAAACAGTACCTTTTTTGATACAATCTGTAGTTCAATCTTCAACACAACAACGGTTTGATATTCAAGCAGTTGCACCAATTTCCAATGATTCCATAAAAGAAGAAGATTTATGTCCTATTTGTTTTGATAATCTTTCTACTATACGGTATCGTCGTAAAACAATTTGTGGCCATACATTTTGTTCAGAATGTCTTCAAGAATGGTTTCATAAAAAGAAAAGTTGTCCAGTATGTATTAAATCATTAGGAATTGACTAAATACGTGCGTTATTGTTTTCGTAAGCAGTTATAAACCAATTGACTGTATCCTGAATAGCATCTTTGAAATAGGTATATTTAAAACCAAAGAAAAAATCATGAGGTTCTACTGTTTTCTTAAATTGTCCATCTTCATAATTAACATCAAATACAATACTATGTTCATAATCCATACATTCAGCAATTTGTCTTGAAACTTCACCAATACTAATTTCATGACTTGAAGGGGGAGAGCAAATATACATTCCAGGAATATCATTTTCGTAAACATTAAATAATATTATTTTGGCTAAATCATAACTGTAAATAAATTGACGCATCGGTTTACCAGAACCTTTTACAACAAAAGGTATATTAGTTTTTTTGGCTAAATAACAACGATGGATTAACGCAGGCACAACATGTGCATCATTTAAATTAAAATTATCATGGGGTCCATAAACATTTGTAGGAATGAGATGAATTGATGTAATGTTATGATCTTTTTGTAAGATGCGACCATGTACTTCCATCATTCGTTTAGCATAAGCATATCCTTCATTAGAAGGATGTGGTGGACCTACGTGTAATATTTCTTCTGTCAATGGTTGAATTCCATCTGGAAAAATACATGTTGATAGCATGCATATTATTTTTTTAACTTTATAAAGTCTGGCATATTTTAACATATATGTATTCATTAATATATTATCTTCATACATTTCCGCTTTTTTATGCATATTTTTAAATAAACCACCTACATTAGCTGCTAAATGAATTATAATATCGGGTTGATGTTTTTCAAACAAAGAACTTACCTCTTCTTCTTTGGTTAAATTACCATCTGCCGAAGATAAAAAAACCCATTTATCTAAAAGACTGTAACCAGGATAAGATATATATTCATTGATTAATGCACTACCAATGAGACCGGATGCACCTGTGACTAAAATTTTCATTTAAACATATTTATAGAGTTCGTTTTAAGTATGTTATGGAGCGTGTTGCTTTTATTACTGGATTAAACGGTCAAGATGGTTCTTATTTAACAGAATTGCTTTTAGAAAAAAATTATTATGTCTATGGCATTGTAAGACGTTCTTCCAATATTAATACAAAGCGTATAGACCATTTGTATAAGCATTCAAAATTTCAGTTTTATTATGGAGATATGACAGATGCATGTTCTTTACAAAAAAGACTGCTTGAAATCCTACAAAAACATCCCAATATGGAGCGTTTAGAAGTATATAATTTAGCAGCTCAGTCTCATGTAAAAGTATCTTTTGAAATACCTGAATACACCTGCCAAGTAAATGCGATTGGTACATTAAATCTACTTGAAGCTCTAAGGGCTTTGCCAATTTCACTGGATAAAATACGCTTTTATCAAGCATGTACGAGTGAAATGTATGGATATGTAAAAGGGACAGAAGCGATGAATGAAGAGACACCTTTTCAACCAGTATCTCCTTATGGAATTTCAAAACATATGGCGTATCAATTTGTTAAAACCTATCGAGATGGATATGGTATGTTTGCCTGTAATGGAATTTTATTTAATCATGAATCAAGTCGTCGTGGAGAGACGTTTGTAACACGTAAAGTAGTAATAGGTGTTCAAAATATTGTAAATGGAAATCAAGAATGTATTGAACTGGGTAATTTAAATGCTATTCGTGATTGGGGTCATGCAAAAGATTATGTTTATGGAATGTGGTTGATGTTACAAGCAGATAAACCAGAAGATTATGTACTTGGAATGGGAGAAACGCATACTGTAAGAGAATTTGTTGAACAAGTATTTTTACATAATGGATACAATATTCAATGGATTGGAACTGGAGATACAGAAGTTGGAATCGATCAAAATCAGGTAGTAAGAGTATGTATAAATCCACGTTATTATCGTCCTTTAGAAGTGCCTTATTTAAAAGCTGATAGTAGTAAGGCATTTAAAAAATTAGGTTGGGAACCAAGTTATTCATTTATTGGATTAGTAAAAGAGATGATCGTAGAAGAAAAACGAACTTGCAAATAAATTTTCTTTTTATTACCGATTTTGAAAAAAATGAAATTTTGATTGATAATATACTATATATCAATCGTAATCATGCAGACTTACAACAACAACCATATCTACGAGGTGTTCTTCAAGGACTATGATGAGAGGAATGAGCGAATGGCAACGCTCTTTGATCACTCTAAGCAGATGGAGATTGTAGTGCAGAACGATGATATTCGGCTGAGGAATGCACTGAATATGGACATTGGTGATAGCATCTTCTTTGAGAGTCGTTATCACGGTTGGGTTTGGGGTCGTATCGTACGTATTACAAGCAGCCCTTCTTGTCGTGATGAGTATATGATTAGGTATTATTTGAAGGAAGAGTTTTCTAATGATGATGAGCACTATTTTGATGAAGTAGATGGGAATAATCTTCAGTATTAATCATTGCTAAAAAAGGAAAAACAAAAAAACCTTTTAATCTTTTAAGAAGACGTTCTATGAAAGGAAGTGGTCCTACTTTATCAAAACCAAAGTCCTCTAAAACAAAGAAAGCAACAAGTGTTCCAAGTCTAATGCCTCCTATACCAGAAGCGCCATATGTTTTACCTCAACCTGAAGAAAACTTTGAAAAGTTTTTAGAATTACCAACAGATATACAATCGACTATTTTAACAAAGGGTTTAGCTACTTCTAAACTAACACCAGTACAACAATTGCAATTTGCAGCCACTACCTTACCAAGTGTCGTTCAATCGGTAGAATTTTTATTACCTACAAAAGTAACAGCTATATTCCAAGGAAGATATAATAAAACAACTGAAGAAAAACAATTTAGAACGGCTCGTGAAATCACAGAATATATTTCTCAACTTTATCAAAAAGAATTGACAAATGGTTTAGATAGCATTAAATTACAAAATAACTACGTAATAGTAACTATTATAAACAAACCTTCAACTATAGATGGCTCTATTACTATTAGTTCAGTTATACCAAATACGGAGTTTCCAATGGCTTCATTTAGATTAAATTTCACTCGTATAAAGAATCAATCTGATTCAATTCTACTATCAAAAGTCCTTTTAACACTCTATCTAAATAATTATTTAGATTTTGAAAATTTAAAGGAAATGTTTATTGGTTTAAGATGGTTATCATTCGTGTTTAACAAAATAAATTTGCAGAAAAGTTTATTACATTTTGAAGACCCAAATAATATAAAAGTTTATTTAACTGATACGATGATGGTTGGTGATATAAAAGCTATGGATAAAGAATTTATTCAAAAAGCCTTATTATTATTAAAATATCTTGAAAAGAGCTTAGCTTCACGACAAAGAACTATACGTAGAGGAACAACATCAACTCGTCGTCTGTAAAATTCTTCATTCAAATTTCTTTTCATAAGCAGCTTTAAACACTTTTAAAGCGTGAGCTGAAGCTTCTTTATGATCCACCATTGGGGCTGGATAAGTAATATTGGGATATTTGTCACGAACGTCTGAGTCATACCATTTATGAATGTCTTTTGCTTCAACTTCTTTGAGTTCTGGAACCCATTGTTTAATATAAACAGCATCTTTATCAAATTTATAGGATTGAATATATGGATTAAATGGTGCTCTAAAATAAGGTACTGCATCTGGTCCAGTAGAAGATACAAATCCCCATCCTGCTGTATTGCTAAAAATATCTGCGTCTACTAAATGTGTATAATAGTATTTTAAACCCCAACGCCAATCAATCATTAAATATTTTGTCAAGACAGAGCCACATAACATACGAATACGATTGTGTTGATGTCCAGATTCATTTAATTCACGCATTCCAGCATCTACTAATGGAAATCCAGTGATACCATCAGCCCATTTTTGAAATTTCTTTTTATCGTAAGACCATGGAATGGCATGGTCAAATTTTGAATGAAGAGCAACACCTCTTTGAAGTTTGGGTTGGAATGCATAAATTTTAAGATAGAAATCACGGAATATTAACTCTCTTATCAATCCATGTTTTTTACCAAATAATTTTTCAATCTCCCAATACATTTCACGAATGGATATATTTCCAAACTTTAAATGAGGAGACATTTTTGAAGTACGTTGTAAAGCAGGATAGTCACGTTCTTCTTGATAATTTTTTAAGATACCTAATTGTTTTAATCGTGTCAATGCTTGTTTACGTCCTCCACGAATAGCTAAATTGGGATTTTCGGTATAAAAGGCTCCTATTTTTTCAATGGGATAAGAACTTTGAACCCTTGGAACCAAAAAATGCTTTTTTTGTAGTTTGTATGTAGCTATATTTTGAATTGGAATTTCTTTCATAATTTTATTATAAAATTGAGATAATACCATATATGGTCTTTCACCATTTAATAATCCTTCATTTAATGGTAATAAACCATAATCTTCTTTTTGAACAAACGCTATATTTTTCTTTTCACACCAAGCTTTAAGAGTAGCATCTCTTTCTTTTGTATATACACTATAATCTTCATTAGAATAGATTGCTTCAAACGGATGTGCTTTATAAATTTCTTCAATTGTATGGATATGATCTCCTAACATAAGAATTAAATGTGTGCCATTTTTTTTAAGTTGATCATTTAAATCTATAAGAGATTCGCACATAAATTGAACGGCAGGATTTGAGAAGTATTCATTTTTCTTAGGGTCAATTTGCTCAGGAGTAAAAACAAATACAGGTAAGATTTTGTACCCATCTTTTGCAGCTTGTATCAATGTTGTATTATCTTTTAAACGAAAATCCCTACGAAATATAAATACAGCCGTCATTATATCTTAACTAATAACAAAGATGATTTTCATTTATAAATCTCATTTTTATTAGTCATTGTATATGAGATAGAAGATTGAATTATATTCTGCATAAAAATTGATTTATGAAAACAATTTCTATCTAAAGTTAATGAGTCTATCAATTATTGATAGTGAATATAGTGAATTGAAAAAATATTATGATAATGTATTAAATAAAGATAAACAGTTGGTAGAAACATCTAATGATGAACCTACACCATTGGATTGTGTTGAAGAAATGATTCATAAAATACCAGAGAATTTTTGGAAAAATAAAAATATAAAAATCTTGGATCCTTGTTGTGGTTGTGGAAATTTTCCAATAGTTATTTATTTTAAACTCCTTCAACATCATACAAAAGATGTTATTCTAAAAGATATTCTATATTTTAATGATGTTAATACAAATCGATTGAATAAACTCAAAGAAGTATTTCAACATGAACTCAATATTTATAATCAGGATTTCTTATCCTTATCAACGTCTCATAGATTTGATTTGATTGTTGCAAATCCTCCATATGCTAAACTATTGACAAATGGTAAACGAGCTTCTAAAAATCATAATTTGATCGGCGCATTTATTCAAAAGTCTTTACAGCTATTGAATGAACATGGATATTTACTTTATATTACTCCTGATAATTGGATGTCATTTGCAGATAGAAATACTTTGATTCAACAGTTAACTCAATTGCAGATTCATCATATTAATATTCATACAGCAAAGAAATATTTTAAGAAGATTGGTTCTTCTTTTGTATGGTATTTGATTGAAAAAACGCCTTTTTATAAGAATATTGAAATTGAGGGTATCTGGAAAAATCAACTCTATAAAGATTCTGTTAAAAGTGAACAGAGAAACTATATTCCTCTTTATTATAATCATACAATTCAATCAATTCTAAGTAAAACAATTGATAATACAAATTTGAGAAAGTTTAAAGTTGAAACCAGTAGTTATTTGCATAAATATACAAAAAAGGAATATATATCAAATAAAGAATGTAATATTTATAAATATAAACTTATTCATACACCTACACAAATTGTATGGAGTTCAAAACCACATAAATATCAAAATGGATATAAGGTATTTATATCAACAACATCTTATTATGAAACATTTGTAGATCATTGTGGAATGACACAATCAATTGTGTTTATTCAATGCAATAATGAAGAAGAAGCAAAAAATATTCAAAAAGTATTGAATCATCCATTGTATAAATTTATAAATAATATTTGCAGATATGGTAACTTTAATAATATTCGTATCTTACAAAATTTTCCATATTGTATTGAATATGAAAATGTATATAAACAATTTGATATAACTCAAGAAGAAATAAAATTGATTGAAGAACATATGTAAGGAATCTTATTTAGTATATACTGGATCGCAGTTATCACATAGAATAGGAATATGTCCTGTTTTATTTTTGTATTTATTAATGCAGCAACTTTCATAGGCATGGTAAGTTTGTACGTTGATTTTGGTTTCATTTCCTAGAATATTTACTGTATAATCAATTACAGGTAGTGTCCATGTATAAAACTCCCATTCACACTCTGTTTCAAGCAAGTCTTTTTCCATTGTATGATAAAGATGTGCATTTGTAACAGACATTTTTCCGCTTTTTCCTCGTTCACATACATGGTGTCCACATAGATAAGAGCCAAAGCGTTCTTTCATTCCATTTCGTGTTCCGCCGATTTTAATGATTTTTTTATTTTTGGTAATAATATAAATTTTTTCACAATTTTTATTCCATTCTATCTTATCCAAAGGAATGGCTTCAATGACAGTTTGACGGTCACTTGTATCCAATTGGATAATAGCTTCTTTATTGAATACATGATTACAATCCTTATTGAATTCATCAATTGTTAGTTCGTTTACAATATTGAAAGTTTTTGCCCATTTTTCACGAGCTGTCCGTCCATTTGTAAATTTAATTGTATTACGAAGTATTGAAGATATCATATTATAATAATTGTTTACCGCTTTTGACAATATGTAATTTTCGTTACCATTCAATTTTTATTTACATCATTAGAAAAAATGAATGTTTTATGAAAATAAAGGGATAAAGATAAATGGACCCTTCGAATATTGTTCTTGAACCTTCGAAGAAAGTACGTTCAAAAAAGTTGGCAATCTTTGACTTTGATGGAACGTTGGTGCGTCCAAAAGAAGGGAGACGATTTCCAAAAGAACAGAATGATTGGGAATGGCTACGTCCATCGGTTCCAGATACTCTACGTAAATATGCAAAACAAAAGTATCGTATTGTGATTGTAACAGACCAATCCAAACTATGGAAAGTTGAAATGATTAAAGAGGTTGTTAAAGAACTAAAAGTTCCTATTACAGTGATTATTGGTATGGAAAAACGAATGCAAAAACCAAATCCTTCATTGTTTAAGGAAGAATTTCCTCAATTTGAATCAGGTAGTTTCTTTGTTGGAGATGCTGCAGGGCGACCAGGAGATTGGGCGGATCGTGATATTCAATTTGCCAAAAATGCTGGCATTACTTTCTATACTCCTGAAGAAATATTTGATAAACCCAAAGTATCTTTTCCAACACTTACCATTCCAAGTCATCAAGAAGTTATTGTGATGATTGGATATCCGGGTTCTGGAAAATCCTCCTTTGTAAAAGAACAGTTAGAACCGAAAGGATATGTACGCATTGATGGAGATGTATTTACAACTGGTTCTAAAATGGTAAAAGAGGCCTCTAAATATTCAAATAAATCAATTGTATTTGATGCAACAAATCCAACATATGAACGTCGTAATATATATATTGAATTTGCAAAAAAAATGAATATTCCTATTCGCTGTATTTGGGTAACAACACCGATTGAAGAAGCACTTGAACGCATTAAAGAACGTGAACGAGAAACAGGTATTCATATTCCAACGATAGCATTGTATCGTTATCGTAAAGTATTTGAAGAACCGACTGATGATGAATGTGAATTAGTAAAAATATAAACTAAAAATAAAATGGATAAAAGAATATTAAATTTTCTAGATCTGTATTATTTATGTATAGATCAATTTAGTATTCGTAAACAACATCAATTAGAAATATTTATACAACCTAAACATGATTTAATGATCGAAATGATTGATGTAATAGTAGAACGTATTGTAAAAATTATAGTATATTATTTACCTATATACGAACATGCATTGATTCTTGTTCAATATGGAGAAGGAAAACGATGTATTCAAATACAAGAAAAAGGAGTATATAGTGACTCGCATATGAAACTATTAAATCAATCAGTTCTCGCTACAATTCACGAACATCCTTATGAGGAATAAAAATATTATAAATTTATAGGTTTAAATTAAGTATATAATGTCTTCCTCTGGATATGATGATTATTCTGATGATAATACTTCAACTGATAATATTGAAAAAAAAAGAAAGCGTAAAGCAGAATGTATTCGTAATGTAGCTAATTTTAGTAAAGTGGAATCCTATCATATGATGGATAAGAGCAATTTTATTCCTGAATTACTGGATATGTATCTAAAAGAAGCGGGTCCAAAAGTGGAAGCTTTACTTGACCGTATCCGTCAATTAGATGAAAAAGATTTAGAAAAAGAAGGAAAGCATTTTAAACATATGATTTTTACGGATGTTAAAAGCAGTTCTTATGGAGCGAAATTGATTGGTTCTGCTTTTGTTGCAAAAGGATATCAACCTGCTTTTCATGTTCAAGGGTTAGGTTTTACTTTATATCCAGATGAAAAATTATTAGAGACACATGGACAAAATTTTGGTATCTTAATGAGTAAAAATTTTTATGATCGTCCAATGAGTATTAAATTTAGAAAACATTTAATGGAAACTTATAATCGTCGTCCAGAAAATATTCAAGGAAATTTGGTTCGTTTTATTATTTTGGATCAGGGATTTAAAGAGGGTATTGATTTATTTGATGTTAAATATGTACATTTATTTGAACCTGTTGTCGTTAAATCTGATGAAAAACAAGCCATTGGTCGCAGTACACGTTTTTGTGGACAAAGTGGTTTACAATTCCATCCAAAATATGGATGGCCTTTATATGTATTTCGTTATGAAGTTAAAATTCCAGAACAGCTCCAATATCAGCTTCGTAATTCAAAACAAATGTTTGAACTTTATTTAAAATACGCAGACATTGATTTAGGTAAAGTTATATTTGCTGCAGAATTAGAGAAAGTTGCTATTGATACAGCAGTAGATAAAGAACTTACCGAATCCATACATCAATTTAAAGTTGATTTACCACCTGCAATTCTTAAAGGAGGTGCAGTTTCACATCGTCCAGAGCCTCCTCAAAAAATAATGGAGTTTAATGAAATGAGTAAGTTTATACGAACTAAGTTTAATGCCTTTACATATCCTAATGTAAAACTTGAAAATCAATGCATGTCAACATCTGGGGGAGCTTCTACAATTGTTCAATTTACACCTACACAAGATTTTGTTAGACATTACTTCCAATCATCGTCTGCGTACAAAGGAATGTTGCTATTTCAGAGTGTGGGTACAGGAAAAACGTGTAGCGCAATCGCAACAGCTACGACCAGTTTCGAGCAAGATGGTTATACAATTTTATGGGTAACACGACATACCCTTAAAAATGATATTTGGAAAAATATGTATAAACAGGTCTGTAGTTTAACCCTTCAAGAAAAGATTAAAGATGGTAGTATCAAATTACCCGAACGTATTTCAAATCCTAAGAAATATTTACCAGAAAATTGGATGGAACCTATATCTTATAAACAATTTAGTAATCTATTGCTTAAAAAGAATAAGTACTATGAAGAAATAGTTAAACGCAATGGTAATGATGATCCTTTACATAAAACATTGGTAATTATTGACGAAGCCCATAAACTTTATTCGCCAACTGTTGTGGGTAGTGAAAAGCCTCGTACGGATATTTTAGAAGAAATGATTCAACATTCTTATAAAGTATCTGGCAAAGATAGTGTACGTGTTTTATTGATGACAGCAACTCCTTATACTGAAGATGGTATGGAAATGATTAAATTATTAAATTTATTAAGAGATAAAGATCCTTTACCAATTGATTTTGAAATATTTAAGACAACTTATTTAGATTCGATGGGTTATTTTAACCCAAAATCACTTATTAAATTTCAAAATCAAATAAGTGGATATATTAGTTATTTAAATCGTTCATCGGACGTACGTAATTTTGCTTATCCTGTCTTACAGGATATTAATGTGGATTTAACATATCGTCTTCCCAAAGAAGATGATGAATCTAAAGAAAAACCAGTTGATAAATATAAGATATGGCTCAAAGAATTAAAAGAAAAAATTGTTGAAAAAAATAATGAATTTAAATTCATTCAAACAGAAATCAAAGAAAATAAGAAATTGTATAAAGGAAAAAATAAACAAAAGAATTTAGAAATGAAAGCAAAAGCAGGTATATATTTTGAACGAAATATAAAAGATCTTGAAAATGAAAAAGAAAAACAATTAGGAAAATGTGAAAAGATTGCTGATAAAAAACAACAAAAATTATGTATTAAAGAAACGAAAGCTAATTATAAGAAAGAGCTTAAAGTTATACGAGAGAAAAAGAAAACTATTATAAAATCATGTGTTCCTAAACAAGAAGATTATGAAATAGATCCAAAATTACAAAAGAAAGTTCAAGAAAATATTGAACAACTTGATTTAATTAAAGAAGAAAAATTCCAAGTAGATGCAGAACATAATAAAATTAAAGATGAAATAAAAAAAAAAGCTATTATTATTCGTGAATTAAGAAAAGATTATAAAAAACAAAAAATAATCTTTAAAGATATAA
>Ga0222713_10000049_pt1 | contig 115209 bp, 103 predicted proteins | sample C33_649DmetaG_FD_165061 | JGI IMG/M metagenome (GOLD analysis project Ga0222713, IMG submission 165061) | Estuarine water microbial communities from San Francisco Bay, California, United States - C33_649D | ecosystem: Environmental > Aquatic > Marine > Unclassified | place: USA: California...
GTCTTACCGTGGTCAACGTGTCCGATTGTACCGATGTTGACGTGTGGTTTGGAACGGTCAAAATTTTCCTTAGCCATTTTTGTATTTGTTACTTAGTTAATAATATACTTATCTATCATAAAGGTCCGAGGCGTATGACGCAACGGACTTTAATGCAATTTTACATTGAGCCAATGACGAGATTTGAACTCGTGACCTCTTCCTTACCAAGGAAGCGCTCTACCCCTGAGCTACACCGGCGCTCAAACAAAATTTTTGAGCGGGAGACGAGATTCGAACTCGCGACGTTCAGCTTGGAAGGCTGACGCTCTACCAACTGAGCTACTCCCGCTTAATTTTGCTAATGTTTGTGGGGAGAGCAGGATTCGAACCTGCGAAGGTGTACACCAGCAGATTTACAGTCTGCCCTCGTTGGCCGCTTGAGTATCTCCCCAACACTGGAGCCGATGGAGGGATTCGAACCCCCGACCAGCTGATTACAAATCAGCTGCTCTGGCCAACTGAGCTACATCGGCTTGTATTGTTTGAATGTTGGTAATTCACAAATTTTTAAAGAACGTAAGCCCTAAACCTGCGTTTTGGGATTGCAAATGTACAAAACTTTTTTTTATCACAAAGAGTTTTTGAAAAAAATTCTGCAAAGTCCTAAAAGGGCTCTTTTCAAATGCAGGCTTCAATTACGGGAATTAGTTACTTTTGTTTCAATGCGCCAGAAAAGAGTTTATATGACGGTCTCAAGTGACCTCGCTACAGACAACCGCGTCCATCGCAGTTGCTCACTCCTGACTGAGCTCAATTATGAGGTGATATTGCTCGGAAGATGCAAAAAAACGAGCCCACCTATGCCACCTAGAGACTATAGCGTGAAGCGCTTCAATCTGATCTTTGAAAAGAGCGCCTTATTTTATGCAGCCTTAAACGTGCGTTTTTTTCTTTTTTTACTTTTCAAACGAGCAGACTATATTTTTGCCAACGACCTAGACACCTTGCCTTCGGCTTATCTGATCAGTAAGATAAAGCGCATTGCTATCATTTACGACAGCCATGAATTATTTACAGAAACACCCGAACTGGTCAATCGTCCACACATTCAAAACTTTTGGTTGCGCATTGAACGATTCATTCTGCCTAGATTGAAACAAATGATTACCGTCAATACCTCCATTGCCGAGATTTTTTCTAAAAAATATCAATTGCAAACCTATGTAGTTAGAAATGTGCCTGCACGCATTGAGGGCCATCAAGCACTTTCAAAAATGGCTCTTGGACTAAAGGAGGATGAAAGAATGTTGATCATTCAAGGCAGTGGCTTGAACATTCAACGAGGGATCGAAGAAGCCATAATGGCAATGCAATTCATTGATAGAGCAAAGCTATTCCTTGTAGGCAGTGGAGATGTCTTGGGCAAAGCCAAAACACTCGTTTTAGAATACCAACTATCCAACAAAGTGATTTTTATCGACCGACTACCTTATGGACAACTCATGCAATATACTGCAGCTGCAGATTTAGGGTTGGCCCTTGATAAACCGCTAAGTTTAAATTATCAACTAGCACTACCCAATAAGGTCTTTGACTACATTCAGGCACATACACCCATTCTTTGTAGCCAACTCATTGAAATAGAAAACATCATTCGTAAATACGATTGCGGCGTCGTTATTTCAAATATCAATCCAGAAGAAATCGCCAAAGAAGTGAACAAGCTACTTGGCAACCTAGATGAATTAAATAGACTCAAAAATAATTGTATTAATGCTGCCCAAATTGAGCATTGGGAAAAAGACAAGCAGGTTTTAACTGATCTTGTTTTGAGTGTTTTTATCTAGATACCACAAACGCCCCAAGCGGTAAAAATCAAAAATGAATAAAGGCGCCTTTCCTGTTTGCAGCAAACTTTTAAGTAGGGGTGATTTCCAATACAACATACCTAAAATTAAACGCGTGATTACAAAAGTTTTCAATCTTTTGTAGATACGAAGAAGGGGGCTTGCGGTTTCCAAACCAAGCAATTCAAAATTTATCGAGATCCATAATAAATTGCGCAGGGCCTCGTCAGTTTTCATTAAGAAAATTTCATTAGTGTCTAGATTTAAATTCCAAACAGGATTGTCTATTTGATCAATTTGAATGCCCTTTTTAAATAATTGAAAGCCAAATAAGGTATCCTCATGCCCATATCCGTTTAAACGTTCATCAAATGGATTTTCGATAAGAAGCTCACGTTCAATGACAAAATTATTGGTCTTGAATCCATGTTGGGTATCCCGCTTCCTTTCATCAAAAGTTAAGCTCTCTCTTTTAGAAGAATACTTCCAACGCAATCGCTGATTTGTTGGTGGTGGATTGTGGTCATAACAACTTGCGCCAACCAACACTTTGCAATTTGGGTTTTGATCTAAATAGCGCTTGTAGGCCAGCAGGAAATCTGAGTTTTTGACGCAACTATCTCCATCAATAAAAAGTAAATGGGTTGAGGTGGTGTATTTTAAAAAAGCATTTCGAATCTTAGATCTACCAATGTTTTCGGTGAGCAAATGGCACTGTACTGCTTGATGATTGAAATTTAAAAGTGGTTTGTATTGGTCTTCTGAAGCATCATCTACAAGAACAATATTGATTTGATTTAATTTAAACTGCTCAATTTGAGCGCATAAGGTATCTACCAATGACCGAACATCGGAATTATAAATAGGAATACAAACGCTGAGCGTCCACATGAGGGACTAGGCCATAGTGCTAGGTGTTCCAAAATTCATTGGTGGAAAACCTGCTTGCGGTTCGTCTATTGAACCAAAATTTTGCTCGTATTTTTCAATGTTCTCTGCTAAGGCATGTAAAAACCGTTTGGCATTTTGAGGTGTCATTAGCACTCTTGACCTTACCTTGCCTTTTGGCATTCCCGGCATCATTTGTATAAAATCACATACCACCTCAGCAGGGGAATGTGTGATGATAGCTAAATTAGAATACACCCCTAAGGCGATTTCTTCATTGAGCTCAATATTCATTTGATTTTCTTGATTGTCCATAATTATAGAGAGGTTTGTTTTTCTGTAAAGTTAATACCTAATTGCCCAAGCTCGTTTAAAATTGGTTCATATACTTCTTTTTGAATTGGTAAGCAAACTCCTCTTTGCTTAATTTGGCCCTTCAATATGAGTTTGGCGCATATTGCCAATGGAAGACCAACAGTATCTGACATAGCAGTGTATTTTTGGTCTTTCCCCTCTAAAACAAGTGAACTTTCAACCTTATATTTGGTTGAATTTAATTCATAGATAAAGTCATGATACATAACTATCATGTCCTTGTCTTTTGGCTCCAAGGTCCACTTTTCTATAAGTATTTTTTGAAGTAGCATGGCGGGGCTAGCATTTTCAATGCCAATAGCTTGCTTGCTTTCAAAAAGACCTAGGTATTGAAAAAGTTCGAAGAGGTCTTGTTTTTCTTCAATAAATGTCCTGAACTTTTCTTCTACGCTTGCCCCTTCTTTGTATGGTAGAAAAGCATTTAGAAATTGACGTGGCGTAAGTTGGGCTGAAGACGATATCACAAAGTGATCTTCGGTCATTCCAAGTTGAACAAAAACATCCCAAGCTTTGCAAAATGGGGGCCTGCGAAGTGTCCCGCGAAATATTGTGGGGATGTCCTCGATGCCGTATGTATGTAAATAACTCAGGGAATCTCGGTTGGCATAACCCTCAAAGTTGCCATAGCCATCAATATGAATGTTATCGAGTTGTTTGAAAAGTCTTTGGTAAGTTACGTACTTGAGTTCATTCATTTCGCGGTAGCACGCCGCCGGGCCTTGCCCCGCTAAAACCACATTCCTTGGATTCCATGTAAATTTATAATGCCAAGGATTGTTATCAGCATCTGGAGAAATAAGGCCACCACAATAGGACTTAAACGACAGTAGTTTTCCTCCTTCTTGTTTAATGCTATCAACTAGACGCATGGCGCTCATGTGGTCAATTCCTGGATCTAATCCTATTTCGTTCATCAATAGCACATCAGCTGCCTTTGCCGCAGCATCGAGGATGCGCATTGAAGCTGAAATGTAAGATGGGGTCAAAAGATGTTTTTTTAACGCAATGCAATCCTGAGCTACCTCGACATGGAACTGAGCTGGCAACATTGAAATGACAAGATCGGCTTGTTCAATGTAGGGTTTGCGCGCCGCTGCATCAAGTGCATCCATTTGATACGCCGTGCCACTTGGATGACCATCTATTTTTGCTAATGCAGTATCGATATTAGAATCAATGATATCAAGATGCCAACCTTCAGTGATGCTGTGATCAAGTAAGTATTTGATGAGTGATGTGGCTGATAAACCCGCGCCTAATAACAGGATTCTTTTCATGAGTAACTAGAACAAATATAGGAAACTATCGCGAACCATTATTTTCAAGCATAAACAATAAGGGAATGTGCCAGCGATCGGCCCAAGCAGATTCGTCGTGACCGGCTCCTTGGATTATTGCCTCCAAAAAATGAGTATTCGCTGTATTGTATCCAACCGAATTTAATGTTTGGAGCAAGCGATCGTGATAAGGTTGGTAATATGCATCTAAAGACTCGGTACCTCTATCGACATACAAGTAGTGCCTATGATCAGCTCGAAGATTTTGTGCTAAGTAAGCGTTGAATGGGCCCACTAGTGCTTCAATCATTGGGCCACTAAACATCCCATAATTAATCATAGGGGTGTGGATTGAAAGGCAAGCAGCCCCGCCAAATAAATTTGGCTTTTCACAAAGCGCGTATAGACTGATCAGCCCCCCCATGCTTGAACCCATCACCATACGATCTTGCGTTTTCTTTCCTACATGGTAGTTGTGTTCAATGAAGGGTACCAATTGGTTTTCAATCCAATTGAGGTAAGCATCTGCCCTGAGTTCACCATTCCAAAGATTTTGTAGTAATTCTTCACGGAAAGTTGCAGGCATCTTCTGGGCTACTTTTTGAGGAAAAAACTCAGCGTAGCGATTCTGTGGATCGTTGTGTATTCCCACAACAATGAAAGGTTCATGTGCATATCTACTCAGCGTGGAGCCATAGGATTCATCAATTTTCCATTCCTTATGATTCCAAGTTTGCGTGCTATCAAAGAGCATTTGACCATCGTGCATATAGAGCGTTTTCAATCCTCTTTTTCCCTTTGCTTCCCATGGTATGTAAATGTCTACAAGTCGTGTAGTGTCATCAAAAGGAAGGGTAAATCGATATAGTTCGCCACGATATACGCTCAAATGATGTTCCAAGGGGCTATACTGTGCAAAAAGTTGAAAACCGATCAGAAGAAAAAAATGGGCAAAGAGTAGTTGCATTTCCTTTTTTTTACAAGAATAAGTGCTTTCAATGAATGTTGCGCCTACAATGGCTATTTTTGTAAAAAAATTCCTCGAATGGATAAACTCTTTTCACACTTATTTTCCATGCGCTGGGCAAGCCTCGGCCTTATTGTTTTTCTTGTTGCTATTGGTGCTGCCACTTTTATTGAGTCCATTTATGGTATTCAGGCCGCAAAACTAACGATATACAATGCTACTTGGTTCGAGGGCCTTCTGTTGTATTTAACACTGGCTCTTGTTTCTAATATTTTCCGCTACAAAATGTGGAGTAGAGAGAAAATGGCTGTGTTAAGTTTTCACCTTGCATTCATTGTTATCATGGCTGGAGCAGCAGTCACAAGGTATGTAAGTTTTGAAGGCTTGATGGTGATAAGAGAAGGTGGGAGTAGCAATTTTATTTATACAGCAGATCCCTATGTGCTCATTAATGCACAAGATATTACCCAAAAAGATGGACCCACTGTCCTACAGGCTTGGAAAACATATTTAAGTGAATTCAATGACAATCACTTTGAGTACCAAACCAAAATTGGTAAAAAGGAGATCACCTTGCGCTACGTTGATTTTCAATCAGACCGAGTTGATTCATTTCTTGTGAATCAACGCTTTAAAGAAAACGCCTTGGAGCTCGTAACCGAAGGTAAAAAATCCAATTTCCTTACCCAAGAGGATGTACTGATGGTAGGTAATACACCGTTTTACTTTTCGGCAACGCGGCCAAAAACGCCAGTTGCTGCACCCGGGATCTACCTCAATGTAAAAGATGGTAAAACTTGGGTGTACCCGACCCTTGAATTGAAGTCCTTACCCATGACAGAAATGCAAAAAATAAGAGAAAGTGGTCAAGCACCTGCAGATAGTTTGTATTTCAATTATCCATTAAATGAATGGTCTGAATTTAAAACTTTTTCACTTTATTTAATTGATGGAGAACAAGTTGTATATAAGAGACTGATTCCGCACGCTAGAAAATCATTAGTCAAAGCCGCTAAGAAAAAGTCGGGAAAAGATTACCTTACCATTGAATTAAATGATGGCCAAGTCACAAAAAGAATGAGACTTGAGGGCGGAAAAGATCAATTCCCTGAACCCATGCGTTTTGCCTTGAATGGCGTAGTGTACCAGCTAGAATATGGGTCAATTCAAAAAAATATTCCATTTGAAGTTCATTGTCGTGATTTCAAATTGGATAAATACCCAGGTTCAAATGCTCCATCCTCCTTTGAAAGTGAACTTACTATTAAAGATCCTCGCAATAACAAAGAGCTCAACCGACGAGTTTTTATGAATAATGTCATTGATTACGATGGCTACCGCTTTTTTCAGTCATCCTACGAACTCGATAATCCCAATACACCAGAAAATGAGGAAGGAACCAAATTAAGTGTCAATCATGATGCACTCGGCACCAATATCACTTATGTTGGCTATTTGCTCATGGCACTTGCGATGATATTATCTCTTTTTGCACCTGCTGGGCGCTTTTCTTTTTTAAGCGATCAATTGCAAAAAGTTAAACTTAAAAAAGTGAGTTTAGGAGTGCTGCTGCTACTTACCACAAGTGCACTTGCACAACACAAGCATTCAACAGAAAAGCACTCGTCTTCTGCGTCAAAAATTACCAAGGCAGTTCATTTCGAGATCAGTGAAGAACACGCCGACGAATTGGCCTCAATGCTCGTTTTGGACTATGAAGGCCGGGTTGTACCTTTTCATACCCTTGCCGATCAGCTTACCCGAAAACTCACCTACAGCAACAATTTTAAAGATTTAAATGCAGTTCAGTTTATTTTGAGTTTGCACATGTATCCTTCCTATTGGGTCAATCAAGCTATTATACAAATTCCTCGAAATTTACGAGAGCCATTGCACCTCAAAGAGTATGAAAGCATGATGTCTCTTACGTCAAAACAATCCGAATTCAAATGGGCCGCAGCCTACAATGCAGCACATCAAAAATTGGAATCAAGGCGAGATGAATTCGATAAGAAACTCATCAAACTCAATGAAAAGTACGAAGTATTGAACAACATATTTATGTGGCAGTTCATGCGAGTGATTCCATCAAAAAATGACCCCAATAACTCTTGGTTTGTTCCACTCAGTATGGAGCTAGGGCAAAAAGATACGCTTTCATCAAAATTATTTGTGAATTATTTGGCAGCCGTGCATCAGGGAGGTTTGAACCATAGCTTTGGCCAAGCCAGCGATTTACTCAAGCAATTTAAGGCCTTTCAAAGAAAAGTAGGTCATAAGATGGCTCCTTCTGAATCCGTGGTAAAAATGGAAATTCGCTATAATAAAATGCAAGTTTTCAAGCGTGCTTTCCAATTTTACATGCTTGGTGGATTTTTTCTTTTGGTACTTTTCTTTATTGGTATTTTCGTTAAAACCGATGAGAATCAAAAACTATTGCACTGGCCAAAAGTGTTTTTTATAGGAGTGATTATTTTCACCTTTGTTTTCCATGGACTTGGACTTGGGCTGCGTTGGTTAATTTCAGGACATGCACCTTGGAGTAACGGTTATGAGGCCATTGTTTTCATTGCGTGGGTAACCATGATTGCTGGGTTTGTTTTTGCTCGAAAGAACCAAGTTGTGTTGGCAGGAGCAACCGTATTGGCAGGGCTTATGCTATGGGTTTCTGAAATGAACCTCATGGATCCTGAGATTACTCCTCTTGTTCCGGTGCTCAAATCTTATTGGCTAATGATTCACGTTGCTGTCATAACGGGTAGTTATGGTTTTCTTGGACTTGCCTGTATTTTAGGGCTTGTTAATTTAAAATTGTATTTATTGCAATCCGAAAAAACCGCTAGGCAGGTGCGTTTGAATATTCAAGAAATTACTTACATCTCAGAAATGACAATGACCGTTGGTCTTTATATGCTAACGATAGGTACATTCTTAGGTGGCGTATGGGCCAATGAATCTTGGGGTCGCTATTGGGGTTGGGATCCTAAAGAAACTTGGGCCATGGTTTCAATACTAGTTTACGCAGTCATTTTACACCTGAGGTTCATTCCAGGTTTACAAGGTCGTTTTTTATTCAACGCGCTTTCATTTTGGGGATATTCTGCCATCCTCTTCACTTTCTTTGGTGTTAACTTCATGCTCGTCGGTCTGCATAGTTATGCCCAAGGAGAAGGATTAGGCCATTTCCCTACCTGGCTCATCTACCTCATTTGTGCATTTGCTGTCCTTACATTGATGGCTTATTGGAGAAACCGCAGTATCGATAAAAAACAAAAAGAAGCCTTGCTCCAATGAACATTTCTGAGCGCATTCTCTACGAAGACAACCACGTAATTGTAGTCAATAAACTGCCTTCGGAACTCACCCAAGGTGATAAAACGGGCGATGTCACCCTGCCAGACTTAATCAAACAATACCTCAAAGAAAAATACCAAAAACCAGGTAATGTTTTTTTGGGCGTTGTCCATAGGCTTGATCGTCCAACAAGCGGCGCCCTTGTTTTTGCCCGAACAAGTAAGGCACTAGAACGCCTCAATGCCCAATTCCGTAATAAAGAAACTAATAAGGTGTATTGGGCAATTGTTGGGCACAAACCGCAAAACCCAAAAGGAACTTTAAGCAATTGGCTCAAAAAAAATGAAGCGCAGAATAAAAGTTATGTAGTCACGGAAAATACACCCGGAGCAAAAAATGCCATTCTACATTACCAGCTCATCGGAACCTCAGATCGTTATTTTCTGCTAAAGATTAATTTAGAAACTGGCAGACACCACCAGATCAGGTGCCAATTGGCTCATGATGGATGCTTCATTAAAGGTGATCTTAAATACGGTGACAAACGGTCCAATCCAGACGGATCTATTTGTTTGCACGCCCGAACACTTAGCTTTGTGCATCCTACTACAAAAGAACTAATTTCGGTAGAAGCACCCTTGCCACAGATGGGCATTTGGACTGCTTTCCAAAATATTTAAAAGCGCAGAATTTTTTTTGCAGTAAGCCAAATGATTTGAAGGTCATGCCATACATTTGGCTTTGTCAAATACTTCTCATTGAGCGCCAATTTTGCTGGCATGATTTCGTTGATGTAGACTAATTCAGGGTTTTCGGCCTGAGCCAAAAGCTCATTTTCGTCAAAATATGCCAGACTAGCATAATCAGTAATTCCCGGCTTCACAGAAAGAATTTTGCGCTGCTCAGCTGTATACATCGCGACATAATGCGGCACCTCAGGACGAGGGCCTACAATACTCATATCTCCTTTCAATACATTGACAAATTGCGGAAATTCATCAAGTTTAAACTTGCGTATAAAATAACCCACCCTTGTGATGCGCGCATCGCGCTTGCCTATAGTAATTTGACTGCCCTTGTCAGAATCCATCCGCATAGATCTGAACTTGAGCAGGTAAAATAATTTGCCTTGGAGCCCTACACGTTGTTGAAAATAAAATGGACCGCCCTTAGATTCTATTACAACCAATATAATGAGTAGTATGCCAATTGGCAAGAACAAGGCTAGGATAAGCAACGAGAGCAATATATCGAACAATCTTTTCATTGTATCTTCGTACAAAGCTAAACAAAACTTATGTTGCCCGAAAAATTCAATTGGAAAGAAGCGCTTACGGTTCAAGATTTTAAAGCACAAACCCTTGCTCAACTCCAAAAAGATATCGATAGGGCGCAATGCTCAATCACCATTAATTCAGAAAATTATATTGAAGATCTTTCAGAACTGCTCGCAAATTTATCAGAAGAAAAAAGAGCCCAGCTGCTCTATCTTATAGACTTACCTGAGTATTCCAAAATAATGCCTCAAAGCTCAGATGATTTCCAAACACTTGCCGAGCAAATAATTCATAGAGAAGCTCTCAAAGTTTATTGGCGCTCTCACTTTTCATCATGAGTCTTGGATGTTGAAACTCTTTTGAAATTGTTCATATCTCCAAAGCTAATTTCATACTGATTACAAGCGAAATGCTAACTTTGTAAAACAAATTAATTGACATGAACTTCATTGCCTCAAGCACAACCCTACTTCGCCACTTACAAAGTATTTCAGGTGTGCTCAATACCAGCAATACGCTACCTATCCTTGACAATTTTCTTTTTGACATCGCCGATGGCCTACTCACTGTTTCTATTTCAGATTTAGAAACTACCATGATGACCAAGCTAGAGGTGCAGTCTGAGCAAAACGGTAAGATTGCCATTCCTGCAAAACTTTTGCTAGATGTGCTTAAAAATCTACCTGACCAACCTTGTACCTTCAAAGTAAACACGACCAATTATCAAATTGAAATTGCCTACGACAATGGTAAATCCAGAATGGTTGGCTTCAATGGTGAAGAATTTCCTAAAGTGCCAGAATTAGCCAATAAAAGTGCAATCAAGCTCTCAGGTGCAGTACTGTCAAAAGCCATAAACAAAACCTTATTTGCCACTGGAAATGACGACCTTCGCCCAGTAATGAGCGGCGTTTATTGTCAATTTGCTGGGTCAGAAATTACATTTGTAGCGACCGATGCTCATAAACTGGTGCGCTACAAGCGCACTGATGCCCAAGCAAGTGGTAGTTCAGCATTTATTCTTCCTAAAAAGCCATTGAACTTGCTCAAGTCAAACTTACGTGGTGACGAGGAAATTCTTATGGAATATAATGAATCGAATGCTGTGTTTACCTTCTCTGATTTAGTCTTGGTCTGCAGACTAATCGACGGCAAATACCCCAATTACGAGGCGGTTATTCCAAAAGAAAACCCAAATGTTCTTACGATAGATCGCAGTCAGTTCTTATCTTCTATCAAGCGTGTTTCAATTTTTTCAAATAAAACGACGCATCAAATTAGACTCAAATTAGCGGGCTCTGAATTGTCATTATTTGCCGAAGACATTGATTTTGCCAATGAAGCAACCGAAAGACTCACCTGTAATTACGACGGTGATGACCTTGAAATTGGATTTAATTCACGTTTTTTGCTAGAAATGTTAAGTAACCTCGAGGCCGATGAAATCAAGCTTTCCATGTCAGAGCCTAGCCGAGCAGGTTTACTTACACCTGCAAGTCAAGACAATGCCAACGAAGACATCTTGATGCTCGTGATGCCGGTCATGCTGAATCGCTAATTTTCATGGACCGTAAGCTCACCAATATTCGCAACCTCTCCTTGGAGGAACTCAAAGAGAGCTTTACAGAATTTGGTGAAAAATCTTTCCGAGCAAAACAAGTCTGGGAATGGTTGTGGCAAAAAAATGCCCATTCATTTGATCAAATGACCAATTTAAGCATTGGTATAAGATCATGGCTCAACACACATTACTACATTGATGCTATTGCGCTACAAGATCAGCAAATCAGTAAAGACCGCACCATAAAAAGTGCTTTTCACATCGAAAACGGCCAAGTAATTGAAGGGGTATTGATCCCGACAAGTTCGCGTATGACTGCATGCATTTCTTCGCAAGTTGGCTGTAGTTTGGCTTGTAAATTTTGCGCCACTGGCAGACTTAAACTTATGCGCAACCTCAGCGCAGGTGAAATTGTTGACCAGGTTGTTTATCTCAATAACCAAGCCCAAAAACACTACGGTCAAAACCTGAGCAATATTGTGTATATGGGCATGGGTGAACCCTTGCTTAACTACAAAAATGTCATGCAATCCATTGACCGCCTTTGCAGCGCGGATGGTCTGGGTATTTCACCAAGAAGAATCACCCTCTCCACAGCAGGCATAGCCAAAATGATTACCAAACTTGGAGACGACAATACAAAAGTAAATCTTGCCCTCTCCTTACATGCCGCCAATGACCTCAAGCGCAATGAGATCATGGAAATCAATGAAAGCAACAACCTAGCCACTTTGTCAGAGGCCCTACAATACTTCCACCAAAAAACTGGTACGAGGGTTACGTTTGAATACATCATATTTAAAGATTTCAATGACGAACTCTCCGATGCCCGAGAATTGGCACAGTTCGCCAAATGTGTCCCGTGTAAAATAAACATCATCGAATACAACCCCATTGACAACGGCATATACCAACAAGCTGACTCAAAAAAAGTAGAAGCTTTTGCTCAATATTTGGAGTCTTTGAACTTGATTGTTAATGTACGCAGAAGTCGCGGAAAAGACATCGATGCTGCCTGTGGTCAGCTGGCCAATAAAAACAAAGCCATTGCACCTGATGCACGCTTGTTAAAGTAACAAATTCAAAAGGTAATCGTATAAAAGGTATCAAATTATAGTTAATTCTCCATGATTCAGGTATCAAACCTCCGCAAAGAATTTCTGCTCACCAGACAACAAAAAAAAGAGTTGAACACCACTGAAAATAAAGCCCTTGCTGTTTCAGATCTGAGTTTGTCTTGCCAAGCCGGTAGAATATTTTCATTGCTTGGCCCCAATGGTGCTGGCAAAACCACCACACTACGCATGTTAGCCACGCTCATTGAGCCAAGTAGTGGTAAGATCCAAATCAATGGCATTGATGCCATTGCGCATCCACAACAAGCGCGCATGCAAATTGGATTTTTAACAGGCTCCACAGGGCTATACGCTCGACTGACGCCAATAGAAGTAATTGATTATTATGCCGATCTATATGGGGTAGAAAAATCTATCAGAGAACAACGCAAAGAAGAATTATTTACGCTGCTCCACATGAACGATTTTTTACATAAGCGCATTGGAAAGCTCAGCACAGGTATGAAGCAAAAAGTATCTATTTGCAGAACGATGATCCACGACCCAAGTGTCGTTATTTTTGATGAACCCACTAGTGGGCTCGACGTCATTACGGCAGAAAATATTATCAAGCTGATCCGCTCATGTAAAGACCAAGGCAAGACCGTTATCTTTTCTAGCCATATCATGAGCGAAGTCGATCTGCTCTGCGACGACCTTGCTATTATTCACAAGGGTGAGCTTAAATTTAGCGGCACAATGCAAGATTTCAAATCACAAATGCAAACCCCAAACCTCACTGAAGAGTTTATCCGAATTGTACAAGCATAAAAATTGACATCATGATATTTCGCATTTTTCGAAAAGAACTTCTTGATACGCTCCGAGATCGTCGAACGCTTATGACCATGCTCGTGATTCCAATATTAATTTTTCCAATTACTTTGAATGTCTTTGTTGAGGTTTCCAAATCATTTGAAGAAAGTGCAAGTGCAAAGACAGTTAAAATTGGAGTAGTTGGCGATGATCAAAATCACTTTATCAAGCAACTCAAAAGTATACCCGACTCACTCGGGCCCAAAAAAGTGCTCGTATTTTCGGATAGCACTAAACTTCGAGGGGCCATCGATTCAAAAAAAATTGAGTTAGGATTGATTGTACCAAAAAACGAGGCTAGCCTCAGAGCAAAAGAACAAACCGTACAACTCACCTGGCTACTGGATGCAGCTGAGGTTGGTCGCAATGAAAGAGCCCAACTTTATGGCTCAAGTTTGCAAGCATTTGCCGATGCCGAACGCCTCAATAAGCTTGGCCTCAGATCAGAACAAATCAAACCTTTACAAAACACCACCATTAATTGTGCGAGCGATAAAAAAATGATTGGTCAACTGGCTGGTGGGTTTCTTCCGTATATTTTTATTGCCTTTGGATTTATTGGATGTATGTACCCCGCTATTGATCTATTTACTGGTGAAAAAGAGCGAGGCACACTTGAGACCTTACTTACTGTACCAGTGAGCCGATGGAAAATCCTCGTTGGAAAAATGCTTGTTGTTGTGAGCTCTGGAATGCTCGCGGCGACTTGTGCGCTGCTTGGTTTATTTATTTCTATTGAGTTTTTAGATTTGGCCGCAAATAAAGAATTACTCGATGTCATTCATAGTGTACTCACCCCTACATTTATTATTTCAATGTTTGCCTTGTTGATGCCACTTGTCATTTTCTTTGCAGGGGTCATGATACCTATTGCTATTTATGCCAAAAGTTTCAAAGAGGCACAAAGTATCATCACTCCCTTAAATATTGTCATGGTATTGCCAGCAATGATTGGATTTTTCCCAGGGATTGAACTGAACTTTACAACTGCTTTCATCCCGGTGGTTAATGTTGTTTTGGCAACCAAAGAGCTGATTGGCGGCACTTTAAGCTTAGGATCTTTCTTGAGTGTGTTTGGTGTGATGTTTTTGTTGGCATGCGTTGCTATCTCATTGTCATTGAGGCAATTTGGCAAAGAATCCAATATTTTAAACTAGCTCTGAGAGTTCAAGCCAACGCATTGTAAATACATCGATTTGATCGACCACCTGGCCTAAGCGCGCCCCTTTTTCAATAAGCTCCTCATTGCTTAGTGAACCACTTGAAAGTTCAATGCTCAGGAGTTCTTTTTCATTTTCTAAAACCGGCAAATCGAGCTCAATTTGTTCTAGCTCTTGCTTTTCCTTAAAACTCAATTTGCGCTTCTTTTCAGTTTGAATTGGCAAGGGTTGTGCTGCGGCTTTTGGCAACTCTTTTTTTTGTTCCTTGGAAGACTGCTGTAGTAAGGTCCGATAGCTGTGGTAATTACCCGTGATATCCTTTATTTTCCCCTCTCCTTGAAAAACAAAAAGGTGATCAACCATCTTGTCCATAAAATAGCGGTCGTGAGACACTACAATTAAGCTGCCCTGAAAATGACGAAGATAATCTTCCAAAACAGCCATGGCAAAAATATCAAGATCATTGGTTGGCTCATCAAGAATTAAAAAGTTTGGATTGCGCATGAGCACACGCAATAGCTTTAATCGACGGCGCTCTCCTCCACTAAGTTTATTTACAAAGTGGTAATGCATGTCTCTAGGAAACAAAAAGCGCTCGAGCAACTGTGCAGCAGAAAGCTGTCTGCCTTTTTCAAGTGGAATATATTCCGCCACCTCACGCACCACATCGATGACTTTCGTTTGAGGGTCTACCTCTAAAAGATCTTGAGCGTAATAGCCAAACACTACGGTATCGCCTACCACAATTTTACCTTTATCCGGTGCCGCTTCACAGGTAAGCATTTTTAAAAATGTGGTTTTACCAGTTCCGTTATTACCAACTATCCCTAAACGCTCTTGGCGCTGAAAATGGTAGCTAAAATCATCGAGCATCTTACGATCCCCGAAGGCCTTACTTACTTTATGAAACTCAACAATTTTGGTTCCGAGGCGCTCCATTTTTATAGGCAATTCTAATTCTTCTTCGTCGAGTCGTTGAGAGGCTACCTTTTTGAGGTCCGTAAAAGCATCGACACGTGCCTTTTGCTTGGTGCCTCGCGCTTTGGGTTGGCGACGGATCCAGTCGAGTTCTTTTCGAAAAGTATTTTTTGCCTTTTCAATAGTTGCCTGCGCCTGCTCTTCTCGTTCGGCTTTTTTCTCTAAGTAGTATGAAAAATTTCCTTTGTATTTGTATATAGTTTGGTCAGATAATTCAAGAATCGTATCACATACAACTTCTAAGAAATAACGGTCATGCGTCACCATTAAAAGCGTCAGTTGAGAGGCAGATAAATACTGTTCTAACCATTCAATCATATCCAAATCCAAATGGTTCGTAGGCTCATCTAAAATAAGAAACTCCGCTTCAGAAAGCAGGACCTTTGCCAAAGCAACCCGTTTCTTCTGCCCTCCTGATAATTGACCTACTTTTTGTGTCAAATCATTGAGCTTTAATACCGAAAGTACCTGTTGTACCTTTACCTCAAGATCCCAAGCTTGGTGCTCGGTCAATTCCTGATAAAGTTCGCCAAGTAAGGCTTCATCATTGGAGGCTAAAGCATCTGTATAGGACTTTATGAGCTTGATCTGAGGCAAATCATGGTCAAGCACAGCGTCCAAAATACTGAGTTCGGCATTGAGGTCTTCGGTTTGTTCCATGAAGGCAATTCGCAAGTCTTTACGAAAAGTTACTGAGCCACTATCGGCAGGTTCTTTACCGAGCAAACACCGTAAAAGGGTGGTTTTACCAGAACCATTTTTAGCTACAATGGCTGCCTTTTGCCCTTGCTCGATACCAAAGGTAAGATCAGAAAACAAAAGCCTTTCACCATAAGATTTGGTGAGTTGTTCGACAGAAAGAAAGTTCATAGGATTAACGCAGGCGGTCTAGAGATTCAAGAATTTCTTTGTCTTTTTTGACGCCTTTAAAAGCAAAGTAACTAAATGGTAACCCGACCACACTCAGGTAATAACCCCAACCTAGATTTATTGAAGAAGCGTTGGGTACAAGTAGGCCCAAACTTCCAACAATCAAGACAAATAAAAGACCTACCAAATAGATGATTAAAGCCAAGCGTGCCAGGCGAAACTGCTTTTTAAGGTTTTTATAATTCATCATGGCGTAGTAGTTGAAAAGTACAAAGGCGATGACAAAATAAAATAATACGGAACCTTCTATAATTTCCGATTTTGTTAAGGGAGGGTGTGCTGCTGATTTGAATTGTTGAACCCCATAGACTGAATAGGAAAAGTAATTTTTTGCTGTTGTAAAACCAAAAATTTCTACACCCGATAACAATGCTGAAAGCAGCAACATCACCAAAATAAAATAAACGGTTTGAATACGTTGTATCATTGGAATAAAGTATTGCGTTGTTGACGTAAATAAAAATCGAGAAGTACAATATTGGCCATGGCACTTACAATTGATACGGCTCGTGGCACCACACACGGATCATGTCTGCCCTCAATGTTGAGCTCTTTTATTTGGCCATCATTTTGAAGAGTTTTTTGCATTTTTTTAATGCTTGCTACAGGTTTAAAAGCCACTCTAAAATGAATTGGCATTCCATTGGAAATGCCTCCTTGAATGCCTCCAGAAAAATTCGTCTGGGTGCTGCCGTCGGCATTAAAGATATCGTTATGTTCGGAGCCCTTCATGGATACAGCACTAAACCCACTGCCAATTTCAAATCCTTTGACAGCATTGATTGATAACATGGCCTTGCCTAGTTCTGCATGAAGTTTATCAAATACTGGCTCACCCCACCCAGCAGGCACACCGCGCAAGATGCATTTTATTGAGCCACCTGAGGTATCTCCTTCTTGCTGTAGCGTCTCTAAATAAGATTGCATTTGAGCAGAGGTGGACTCATCTGGGCAACGCACCAATGACGCCTCAATGCGTGTTTTATCATGCCATTCATTTGAAGACAATTGGATGGGGCCAATTTGATCTACAAAACAAGAATTTTCAATACCTAGTTTAGATAATAATTGTGCGGCCAAAGCACCGGCCACAACTCGACATGCCGTTTCACGAGCACTGCTGCGGCCGCCTCCACGGTGATCGCGAATGCCGTACTTCTTTGCGTAAGAAAAATCGGCATGCGATGGTCGGTAAACCTCCTTTAATGCTTGGTAATCTTTGGAATGTTGGTCGGTATTTCGAATAAGAAAAGCAATTGGGCTTCCTGTTGATTTACCTTCAAAAATGCCAGAAATAAACTCAACCTCATCCTTTTCGTTACGAGCCGTTACGAGCTGGTTTTGCCCTGGCCGACGTTCGTCTAATGCTTTTTGAATGACTTGAAAGTCCAATTCCACATTGGATGGAAATCCATCGATCACACCGCCTATAGCAACCCCATGTGATTCTCCAAAGGTGGTGAGCTTAAAAACTTGACCAAAACTTGAGCCCGACATGTTACAAAGGTAAGGAATTTGGATGGTTAATATTTTTATATTTGACAATGCGAATATTACTCATGATAATAACTGGCATGGCTTTTTTGTGGTCATGCGCACCGGCAAGATTTGTTGAGCCCTTGCAAAAAGGAGAACAAGTGCTTACTGGTCATTTTGGCGGTCCATTGGCCAAGGTGCCAGGAATTGGGGTGTTACCCATTCCTTTTAGTTCAGTGGGTTACGGACGAGGGCTCAGTAATCAAACTACTGTTTTTGGAAATTTGCACCTCACATCGCTCGCTTTTGGGGTGGGTCAATTTGAAATAGGCGCCTCCCAAAAACTTTGGCATACCGACCGCATGGGCCTGTCGAGCCAGTTGAATACCAATATCCTGATTGATTTTTATACAGGTAATAACAGGATTTGGCCAAATTTAGATGCAAATTATTATTTCAAATATGGAAAGCAATGGCAACCTGAACAACTAGATGCCATGTGTAAAGTATATCATCGCAATTATAACATGGCCTATGTGGGCATTTCAAATTGGTTCGATTTTTACCGAGTGGAGTCACAAGGCAGGCCTAACGAACAATTATGGATTCCATGTCTGCAAATTGGAAATCAATGGATCCGACCTAAATGGAGTTATCAGGCAGAAATTAAGCTCCTCGCCCCTAACTATTCCAATGACTACATTGTCGTACCTTATCCAAGTATTTTTGAATCCAAAGGAGCCACTGGCTTTTATTTTGGAATAACTTACCGTTTGTAATTATGAAAAAACTCATTCTACTCCATATATTGTTGGCCTTAAGCTTTTCCTGCAGAAAAAGACTTGACTCCTTTTTATTTAACCCTAGTCAACTAGACCAATATCAACTCGACGCCTACCAAGGAGAACTCACACTAGACCTGCAAGGAGCATACGGTGTGCCAGATTCAATGATTCACCAATTGCAGTGGGATGTCCAATTAGAAGAAGGGTCTGCGAAAATGAGTGCCATTTATGTTGGCGACACCTCACAAATTGCCAATGACACCGTAATTCTATATTGTCATGGAAACAAAGACCATATGGATTTTTATTGGCCACGACAAAAGCTATATGCCAATACAGGCGGGCTGGGTAGGTATGGGGTTTTAATGTTCGATTATCCTGGATATGGTCTTTCTGAAGGAACGGCGAGCGAAGCGAATATGTATACAAGTACCGCCAAGGCCATAGAATGGCTCAGCGCGCATGGCCTTCAAAAAGAACGCTTTATTATTTTTGGATTTTCCTTGGGCTCAGCCGCTGCATGCGAAGTAGCTGGGCATCCTGCAGCATATGCGATTTCGCCGAGCAAAATCATACTTGAGGCTCCCTTTGCTTCGGCGGAGGTGATGATTCAAGATGCTGCATTGCTTTCTATGCCAGGTTCATTTTTAGTAGACTTACAAATAGACAACGCAACGGAGATTAAAAAAGTAGAGATCCCTCTTCTTTGGATTCATGGTCAGGATGACCGATTTTTGTCCATGCACAGCCACGGTCTACTTGTTTATGTCAACAAGACCCTCGGCTACAAAGAATCTTTTTTAGTTCCAGGCGGCGGGCACGAAACCACGCCTTTTGTTGCGGGTTATCAGCAATATATCGATCGCATCAATGCGTTTATTACCCTTTAATCAATGATCAATATCTTGATATTTTCGTGAACATTATCACTTTTAATTCCAAGATAATATACGCCTGGCTTTAGGTTCCATCGTAGTGTAGGGTTGGAAGCAGTAGTTTTTTGTTCCCAAATTAATTTAGAGTCGGCAGTATATAATGAAAGTAAAGCATCATTAAGCAATCCACTCACTTGAATTGTACCCTTACTCGGGTTAGGATAGACCGCTATTTTATTGCCTTGATGCGCAGACAAGCCAACTCCTGAATTTTCATAATAAATACTAAAGTCATCAAAATAAAAACCATCTTGACGTACACCTCCATCTGACTTTAACTGAAAGCGCACCTTAATCACTAGCCCGAGATAGTCACTCAATTCTATTTCTTCCTGAACCCAAGAACTTTGAACCCCTTCCCAAACAGGTTGGTTATTGGGTTGCACGCTTCCATTGGCAGAGGTGCCTGGAACTGTGTATAAACCACATTGGCCAATCCAAGAAACTCCATTGTCGTATGAAATCTGAAACTGAGCGAAATCAAAATCAGCCTCAATATTCCACTTTGCCCAAAATGTGATTTTAGCAGCAATTGCAGAGGTGAGGTCAATGGTAGGGGTATAGGTATAATAAGTATTGGCGTTGTTTTGATAATTTCCTGTAGGTGAATCGGTATATGATTTTGGAGCGGAAACAAAAGTAGAAGTTGTTGTATTCCAGTTACCGGTCCAGTTTGATGTTGAGCTCGCATCGTCCACGGATTGAAGCGAAATTGCACCGTAGATCTTGACAATCGTGTCATACTTTAACCAAAAACCGTTATCTATTTGCAAAACATACTTGATTTGATCGCCAAACTGAATGGCAGGATTGAGCTCAAAGGAGATCAATCCAATTGCGCTCTCTTGAATACCTAAATCATGTGTAGTAACTGGGCCAACGGAAAGAATGTTCTCCAATGGAATTATTTGCACAGAAACTGGACCCACTTCTCTTCCTAGGCGCCGAGCTTCATGAGAAAAATTGCCAGACATAGCCGAAATATTACTTGGGTCTAAATCAGCTACTTTGTAATAAATTCCAGCTACATGAGCTAAAATTAAATTTGGATAAACCATTTCTTTGCAAGTAGGAATAATCTCTGAGGAAGGTTGCCAAAAAGCAGTGCCCACCTCGGGTGTATGCACAAACATGGTATCCTTTTCTCCAATACCTATGTCTAACTTGTACATATAATCATCTGAATCGCCAGAAGCAGGATACAATGCTGAACTTTTCATGGCTGTATAACCATTGTATTTCACCATTTCGTTGGTATACTCTTGGAAGTAATCATGGTGATCTGCAAATTCTGCGGTTGTTGTGCCGATTGGGAAAAGGATATCCTCAGCATAGGTATGGGCATTGAAGGCAGTAATAAAATGATGCTGCTGAACTAACCAGCGCATGGCTTGGGTTTCTGGTTCTGAAAAAGCTGAAGTACCACAATAGGTTTCACTGGTTTGATTGAATGAAGTCCCGGTTGTGCCCCACCCATAGCTGTAATTTCGGTTCAAATCTACTCCATAAGATCCTCCAGAATTTAGTCTGCGATTTTTACGCCACATCCCTCCTCCATTTGGATTGGTTGTTTGGTTATAAACATAGCCATCGGGGTTGATACACGGAACAAAATAAAGCTGCATGTGGTCAACTAGGTAAGCTAACTCAGGATTGTTGTTGTAATTCTCAAGCACATACCACATAAAAAAGATGGTTTCCATGAGGCTCATTGGTTCTCGCGCATGGTGTATAGCGGTGTAGAGTACCTTTGGTTCACCTGCCTCATCTTGGGTAGGATTGTCAGAAATGCGCACAAAATAAATTGGTCTGCCCTCATGCGTCAAAAAAGTATCAATTGGAGCTTTAGAAGTAATTAAATTGGGATAAAGGGCAAACATTTCATCCAATTCAGCTAGCATTTCTTCATATTTGAGATAACCACCCATGGTACCCAAATTAAAGTGCGTTGGCGTATTGGGGTTAAAAGCACCCCCGCCCTGCGATCCCGAACAATTAGAATTCTTTGCAATATCTTCAACGTCGTTAGGTTTTGAGAGCTGGTCAATATAATAGGCCTGAACATCTTCAATGAGCACTTCATAATGGATATCATTGGCCTCCATAAGCGCTTGCTCCTCCTTGGAAAAGTCAGATATAAAAAAAACACCCTCCTTGTTATAGCCATGGTCAACAGCCACCCCAAGCTCGGCCAATTTGAACAATTCCCCTTGACTGGTATGAATTTTAAGCCGTGAATAATCTTGTCCAAAGCAAGCATTGATGCTCATAAAAATGAAGTAGAGAAAAAGAGGAGAAAATTTCATTTGCGTAGGTTTGAGATTACAAATAAACTTCTTTTTTACGGCAAAAACAATTTTTTAGCGGTATATGGCAACCTTCTAAGCTTTAGATAGTTTTATATTTTGAGATTGTGTCATTATGTGCTAAATTTACTAATAGGATGTACTTGCTACGTATTTTTTTTGTCCTGATCTGTATTCAAACTTCTTGGGCTCAGGGCTTGTGGATGTACCCTAACAAAGGGCAGTGGGATAATCGTATTTTGTACAATCATCCATTGGCCTCTGGAAGGCTCTACGTGGAATCCGATGGGCTCACCTATTTTTTATCAGATGCCACTTTTCATGAGCATGAAGAAAAAAATGACCACCCATCAGATGCGCACCAAACTTGCCATGCGATCAAGCACAATTTCATTCACGCACAAGATGTACCATTTGTGGCCAAGGATAGCAGCACCCATTACCACAATTATTTCTTGGGGAATGACCCCTCTAAATGGCAGTCATCCATACGTGGCACCTCGGCCTTATCTGCTAAAAAATACTTCCCCGACGGTGATTTGAATTACCTCTTCGAAAAAGATCAATTTGCCTTTCATCTAGAATTAAAACCTCATGGTGACATCCATCACTTTGATTTTACTATTTCGGGAGCAGATACCACATTTATTGATAAGCAAGGATTGTTGCATATTACGCACAGCTTTGGAGAAATCACCTACAGCAAACCAAAAGCATGGGTGCTACTTTCAGAAAACGAGAGAAGTGAAGTGCCTATCGAATTTGTTATTAATGATGGTATCATTTCATTTCAAGTAAACAGTGCTTACGACGAAAATTTCCCTCTTTTCATTGACCCTAGCCTAACCTTTTCAACCTTTACAGGTTCTCCCGTAGATAATTGGGGTTTCACAGCCACCCCTGATGTCAATGGAAATTTATTTGGTGGAGGTATTGTGTTTGGATCGGGTTACCCCACCACTCTAGGTGCTTATGACGCGAGTTATAATTCAGGAACTGGCAGCTTTCCTATGGATGTCGGTATTACCAAATTTAATGCCTCTGGATCTTCATTGCTTTATTCCACTTATCTAGGAGGCTCCGGCAATGAAACTCCTCACAGTATCGTTTGTGCGCCTAATGGTGAATTATATGTTTATGGCGTGACTTCCTCTGTGAATTTTCCGATGGCTGGTCAATCTTTTGATAATACTTTTAATGGCGGTCCGTACCAACTCCAAAACTCTTTGGAATTCAATGGTTCTGATATTTACATCGCAAGACTCAATCCATCAGGTACTGCTTTACTTTCTTCCACATTTGTAGGTGGAAGTAGTACAGATGGGCTCAATTCGGCAAGTTTATTCTATAATTACGGAGATCAATTTAGAGGTGAAATCGTTTTAGATGACAACCAAAATATTTATGTTTCGAGCACCACTACCTCATCAAATTTTCCAACAACAAATCCATTTCAAAATTCACTAAACGGAACCCAGGATGCAATCATTTTTAAAATGAATCCTGGTCTTTCTCAAATGATCTGGGGAAGTTATTTTGGTGGAAGTGGTGTTGAATCAGGAAATTCTATTACTGTTGGAGACAACGGAAGTATTTACGTAGCAGGTGGTACTACATCGAGTTCATTGGCCATCTCAGGTGGCCATGACCTTACGTTTAATGGGGGAAGCTCTGATGGGTATGCCTTGAGGATCAATGCCGCGAATGGATCAATGCAATCAGGCACCTACATGGGTCAAGCAGAATACGATCAAACGTATTTTATTCGCACTGACATTGATAATGCCGTTTACGTCTATGGGCAAACTGAGTCGGCATGGGCAATAACTGCCGGATGCTATGGTAATGCCAATTCTGGACAGTTCATTAGAAAATATACTCAAGATCTTTCGGCTACAAATTGGACAACAATGATCGGCGCAAGCACAGGTCATGTTGAACTCTCTCCGACGGCTTTTTTGATATCAGATTGCTATGATATTTATTTGGCAGGTTGGGGTGGTCAATTGAATCAGCTTTATGGTCAAGCGTCCTTTTCCACCACGAATAATTTTCCAGTGACTCTTGACGCTTTTCAGCTCAACACCAATGGTTCAAATTTCTATATTGCAGTTTTAGATCAAAATGCCAGTGCTTTAAAATACGCCACTTTTATGGGCGGTGCGAGTACAAGTTACAACCATGTGGATGGTGGCACGAGTCGATTTGACAATCAAGGTAGAATTTACCATGCTGTTTGTGGAGGATGTGGGGGAAATAATTTTGGCTTCACCAGCACACCAGGGAGTTGGGCGCCTCAGAATCTGAGCAACAATTGCAATTTGGCTTGTTTCAAGTTCGAACTAAGTACCATTGAAGCGATTGCAGCCCAACCCGCACCACTTATCTGCATTCCGCAAAGTGTATTTTTTGATAACAATTCTCAAAATGCCAACTCCTTTTATTGGGACTTTGGAGATGGTAACACCTCCTCTGCATTTGAACCCATTCATGCTTATACCACCCCTGGCACCTATGATGTGCTACTTGTTGCCTTTGATTCTACAGGATGTTTTACCCCGGATTCCGTTACGGTAACGGTCAATATTGGTGCCTTCACAGCCGGAGCTGTTCAGCCTACAACTAGCATTTGCCCTGGCGATTCTTATCAGCTAGAGGCCTATGGCGGCAATAGCTATTTGTGGTCACCGGCAAATGTTTTGGATAACCCAAATAGCCCCACACCCACGGCCACTTTATTAGCAACGACAACATTTTCAGTAATTGTTGCCGACTCCTGTGGGTCTGATACACTACAAGTCACCGTAGACGTCAATGCCCCAACACTCTCTCTTCCCAATGATACCACAATTTGCATTGGAGCCAGTGTAGATATCAATGCCATTGGAAGTGGTAATATTACCTGGACTCCAAGTTCATTTTTAAATACAACCTCAGGCTCATCTGTGATATCCACCCCGCAGAACGACATTACCTATACTGCCACTGCAACCTCTACTAACGGCTGCACAGCTCAGGATTCTATGAGCATATTTGTATCTAATAACCCTCCTGATCCGCAACTAATTGATAGTGTCTCCTTGTGCTATGGAACCAGTATGCCACTGACTGCCGGCGGGGGCTCTACTTATTTTTGGTACCCCAGCAATAACCTCATCGGTGCTAACAACCAGACTGTTCAAATTAGCCCACTGCAAGCCCAGTACTATTATGTGGATGTTACAAATAGTTGTGGCACAGTATCAGATTCCGTTTGGGTAAATATTCTAACAGCACAAATATGGGCTGGCAATGATACCATTGTTTGCCCTGGGCAAGCGGCCACACTCTGGGCCAATGGAGCGTTGTATTACCAATGGATACCAGGTGCAAACGCTTCAAGTTCAAATGGGGCACAAGTTTCTGTCATTCCTCCTATCAATACTACTTATATGGTGGTGGGTACAGATGCGCAAGGGTGTCAAGATTCTGCCTATGTGCAAGTGAATTTATTTCAGCCGGCGTTTGTCAATGCAGGCCCTGATATATATGCTGTGCAAGGGGACGTCATTCAACTCAATGCAGATCCATCAGGGCCAGGAACATTTTTATGGGCGCCGCCAGATGAAGTCTCGTGTGTGAATTGCCTTTCTACTGTAGTGACACCAAATCAGAATGCTATTTATACCGTGTATTTTACCGACCAAAATGGATGCACAGCACAAAGTCAAGTAAATATTTTCTTCGATCCATTTTTTTATGTCCCTAATACTTTTACACCTGATGGAGATATGTTCAATCAGTATTTTAGAATCATTGGAGGCAATTATTTGGAGGTTGAGGTGAGTATCTACGACCGCTGGGGAGAGCTCATTTACGAGTTCACGGATCTGAAAGATTATTGGGATGGCACCTATAATTTCAGACCTTGTCAAGATGGCACCTATACCTGGAAAATTATTTACACTGATTTTTCAAACCATAAAGAAGTACTGACCGGACACGTCAATTTATTGCGCTAAAATAGTTTTGCCGTAACTTTGAATATGTCTGTACAAATAGAAGCATTTACTTTTAATGCATTCCAAGAAAATACTTTCGTTGTTTCAAAAGGGCAAGATGCCGTTATCATTGATCCAGGATGCTACACCAAAGAAGAAGAGCACTTACTTTTAGATTATATCCAGCTGAATGGTCTCAAAGTGCATGCCATCTTGTATACCCATGCCCACATAGATCATATCTTAGGTGCTGATTTCTGTGCACGTACGTTTCAAGCGCCGGCGTTTTTGCATCCTGAGGATCATCAAACTTGGATATCTGTTAAGAACTATGCCCATTTGTATGGTTTTGAGAATTACAAAGAAACTTCAGTTCCCAATAAGTTACTTGAAGATCAAATGAAGCTTGAATTTGGCCAACTTCAATTCACGGTATACCACACACCCGGTCATGCACCAGGGCATGTAGTGTTTTATCATCAGAGCGGATTTGTAATTAATGGAGACGTTCTATTTCAAGGAAGTTTTGGGCGTGTAGATTTACCTGGAGGGAACCTCGCTACTCTAAAAAAGAGCATTCATGAGGTGCTGTTCAAATTTCCTGAACAAACCATCGTTTATTGTGGACATGGCCCATCTACAACTATTGGTGCTGAGATAAAAACAAACTATATCTTGCAGTTCTAAAATGCGCATTGGAATCAATACCAGGTCTATTCTTGGCCATAAAATGGAGGGCTTTGGCAATTATAGCTATGAACTTGTCATGCGCCTAACAAGTGCACATCCGGAACATTCCTTTATCTTGTATTTCGATCGCCAAGTAGATCCACAATTTAAATTCGGTTCAAATGTCATTTGCAAGCATATTTTTCCACCCACAAGGCATCCCTTTTTATACATTATTTGGTTTCAATACAGACTGAAACGTGCTATTAAAAAAGATAAAATAGATGTCTTTTGGTCTCCAGATGGGATGTTTCCTCTTAAGTCGGACATTCCTGTGCTGGCAAGCATCCACGACCTCAATTTTGAGCATTATCCCAAAGACTTGCCTAGAGTTGTTTCATGGTACTACAAACGTTACTTTCCTAGATTTGCCTATTTGGCTAAGAAAATTATTACTGTTTCTAACGCCACAAAACAAGACATTATCCAAACTTACAAGATCGAATCAGAAAAGATTAGTGTTATTTACAACGGTGTAAGTAGTTTATATAAACCTCTACACGAAAACGAAGAATTATCACTTCACACCTCCTCAGACAAACCATATTTTCTCTTTGTTGGTTCCCTACACCCACGTAAAAACATTGCTAAACTCCTTGAAGCGTTTCAATTATTTTGCCAGTCCGATCAACAAGTTGAACTATACATCGTTGGGGCTGCAATGTGGAAAAATCAAGCCGTTGAAATCAAAAGTGAATTGGCCGACCGCATTAAGTTTTTAGGTCATGTCCCAGCTCAAGAATTGGCATACATTATGGCACGTGCAACAGCTTTGGTATATATTCCATATTTCGAAGGATTTGGAATGCCTTTGGCTGAAGCCATGGCTTCAGAAACACCAATCATTGCAGGTAACCTAAGCTGCCTTCCTGAAATTGCCGCCGATGCGGCAATTTATGTTGATCCTTTTAACGTACAAGAAATTGCAAATGCAATGACTCTACTTAAAAATGATGTAGCTTTGCAATCCAAATTAATTGCTGCAGGAAAACTTCGCCTCAAAGATTTTTCTTGGGATCTAGCTGCCCAACAAATTTGGCAAGAGATAGAAAATTTGGTCTCGTAGTTCAACGGATAGAATAAGCGTTTCCTAAACGTTTGATCCAGGTTCGATTCCTGGCGAGACCACTACTTTTCAATCCTACAAATCCAACTTATAAACATCCGAAAGTGTTTTATTGTCTTTTAAAGTGATTTTTTGGTCTCGAACCAAGCCCTCGCTGAGGTCGTATACCCAACCATGTATGTGCAATTCTTGGCCGCGTTCCCATGCGGATTGCACAATAGACGTTTTACCCAAATCAAGCACTTGTTCGACCACATTGAGTTCAACAAAACGATCAAATCTCAGCTGTGGATCAGCAATGGCATCAAGTTCATCGCGATGAAAACGGTACACGTCTTTGATATGGCGAATCCAGTTATCAATTAAGCCGATGTGCATATTGGTCATTGCTGCCTGTACGCCCCCACAACCATAATGACCACAAACAATGATATGCTTGACTTGGAGTACCGTTACAGCATAATCCAAGACAGAAAGCATATTCATATCGGAATGTACCACCATATTGGCAATATTTCGATGTACAAATACTTCACCAGGTTCTGCTCCAATTATTTCATTGGCCGGAACTCGGCTATCGGCACAACCAATCCATAAGACTGGAGGCCTTTGGCCTACGGATAGTTTCTTAAAATAATCTGGGTCAGAAGCCAATTTTTCGGCGACCCAGTTTTTATTATTCTCTAAAAGTTGATTATAAAATTTTTCCATCTAAATTGATTAAAGTGATTGAATGTCGCCCATCGAGCTCAGCATTGAATTTAAATTCGTGTATGGCTTCCAATACGTCGAGATCAATACTCTTTGTTCTACTGCCATCTACAGTTATTCTTTTTTCTTTGTTTTGTTGTAAGACTTCAATGATTCCTCCTTTATTTAAAAACGTGACTTCTTCAGCCAAATAAATAGTACATGCATCATGGTTGGCCTCCAAGGTGAAATGATTCAAATAATTCCGCTTAAGGATGTAAAAAATAGCAATCATAATACCGATACCTATTCCCTTCAGTAGATCGGTGAGTAGTATGGCAAAGATTGTAGAAATAAAGGGAATAAATTGTGACCAGCCCTTTTGATACATTTCTTTAAATAAAGACCATTTTGCCAATTTGTAACCCACCAAAATCAATACTGCTGCTAGGGCAGAGAGCGGGATAAGATTTAATAAGTCACCGATAAAGACTACACTAATCAATAATAAAATACCATGAATCAGCGAAGCAAGTTTAGTTTGCCCACCTGCAGCAATATTTGCTGAACTGCGCACTACAACTTGAGTTATTGGCAAACCGCCTAAAAGCCCGCTCACAAAATTGCCTATACCCTGAGCCTTTAGTTCTCTGTGCGGATTGGTTTTATTTTTTTTAGGATCGAGCTTGTCTGTGGCCTCTACACTTAAAATGGTTTCTAAACTCCCAACTAACGCAATAGTGATTGCTATGATCCAAATTTGGCTATTGCCAATTTGGGTCCAATCTGGGGAATGAAAAATAGCCATGAAATCTTCAATTGAAGCCAGCCGTGGTATTGAAACTAAATGCTTGCCTGTAATACTCAAGGAGCCGAGAACATATTGGTTGAGCAAGATACCAATGAGCACCACAAGCAATGCGCCAGGTAGAAATGTACTCCATTTGTATTGCTTGACCTTATTCGAATCGAAGAATAATAAAATCATTACTGAAATCACAGAAATAATCACTGCTCCTAGCTCAAAGGCATCAAGCGCATAATACAATTCTGAAAAGGTATTGTGGCCATCAAATTGCCAAAAGGATTCGTCACCAAAAAAATCCTTGTCATAACCAACCAAATGCGGAATTTCCTTAAGTATCAGTGTAATTCCAATAGCAGCCAGCATTCCTTTTATTACAGCATTAGGGACATAGTTGGCAATAGACCCAAAGCCTATAAAAGCCATAAAGAATTGTATGGCGCCAGAAAGCACAACAGCAAGTAAAAATATTTCATAACTGCCAAGTTGTTGTAAGGCCGCTAATATAATCGTTATGAGCCCGGCAGCGGGGCCAGAAACACCTAGCTTTGAATTTGAAAAGAGTGCAACTAGGGTGCCTCCTACAATACCAGCAATAATGCCCGTCATGACATTGGGCAATCCAACAACCCCTTCAACAGAAGTGGAAGCCAAGCCTATCCCTAAACACAGGGGCAGGGCTACTAAAAAAACTACTAAACCAGCAGGAAGGTCTTGCTTCCAAGAATTAAAAAAAGATAACATGTATTTGAATTAATGAAGTGAATAAAAGTCAAATCATTAAATACATGGTGGTTTGAATAAGGTGTTGCGATGCCCTTTGAATAGACAAGAATTGTAATGGAGTATTGTCTCCTTAGCTATGTAGCTAGATTTCAAGCAATTTATGCTTATCAAATTGTAGGTCGGAATAAATTCATCAGAAAAATCCAACTCAAAAGTATCATCGGTATCTTCATTCTGCTGACTCTCATCTACCAATAATAGTTCATCAGCATTTTTTAATATAGGTAAAGCCGAGCCTACAAATGCCTTGGCTATGCAAAGCAAAAGGATGAACGCAAACAAAGACTTTCCTAAATTTGACATATCACAAATATAAGGAAAGTTTATACCCAACCTAACGGGTTCTTATTTTTTACTATATTACATTCAATTCCTTACCTACTTTGATGAAAGCTGCAATGGCCTTATCCAAATCTGCGATGCTATGTGCAGCAGAAATTTGGGTACGAATGCGTGCTTGACCTTTTGCTACAACGGGATAAAAGAAACCAATTGCATACACCCCTTCATCTAATAATTTATTAGCAAATTGTTGAGATAGTGCTGCATCATAAAGCATAATAGGTACAATCGGTGAACCCCCCGGCTTGATATCAAAACCAGCCGCCACAATGCGTTGTTTGAAATAGGTTGTATTGGCCTCCAATTTGTCTCGGAGTTCTGTGGTGGCACTCAACAATTCAAATACTTTGATTGAAGCACCAACAATAGCTGGTGAAAGTGAGTTAGAAAATAGATAAGGTCTAGATCGTTGGCGCAACATTTCGATGACTTCTTTTTTTCCAGTGGTGTAGCCTCCCATTGCACCGCCTAGAGCCTTGCCAAGTGTGCCGGTAATGATATCCACTTGATCCATGACACCAAAATGCTCCGGGACGCCTCGGCCCGTTTTACCAATGAAACCAGCCGAATGGCACTCATCTGTCATGACAAGGGCATCATATTTTTTAGCAAGCGCGCAAATTTCATCCATCTTAGCAAGATCTCCATCCATGGAAAAAACTCCATCAGTAACTATAATGCGGTGTCGTTGTGCTTGCGCTGCCTTTAATTGCGCTTCAAGATCAGACATATCTGAGTGCTTATACCTGTAGCGAGCTGCCTTACACAAACGAATCCCGTCAATAATAGAAGCATGATTCAATTCATCAGAGATGATGGCGTCTTCCTCTGAAAATAAGGGCTCAAAAACACCTCCATTGGCATCAAAAGCCGCTGCGTATAGAATGGTGTCTTCGGTACCATAAAATTCAGCAATCTTTTGTTCAAGCGTTTTGTGAATATCTTGAGTGCCACATATAAAGCGTACACTAGACATTCCAAATCCATGTGAATCTAGGGCATTCTTTGCTGCTTGGACCACCTCAGGATGCGAAGACAAGCCCAAATAATTATTGGCACACATAATCACTACCTCTTCGCCAGAATCTACCTTTACATTTGCTCCTTGAGGTGTTACAATGATGCGTTCTTTTTTTAGTAGCCCATTAGACTCAATTTGTGCTAATTCTTTAGACAAATACTCTTGAATTTTACCGTACATCAGGATTTTATTTTTTTTGTAATCAATTGAAACAATAGTCTGGCCTCCTTTTCTGTTAATTTTCGACCAAAACGTATTTTTTGATGAAAATAGTCAAACTCAAAACGTTCGCCTCCATTGATCCAAGGAGAGCTTTCCCAAACTGACTGAAAACTTCCATCTTTGGGTATTTCGAATCTCAAATTTTTAATGTTTTCAAAATAATACGGGACTGTTTTGCCAAAATGCCAAATAGATTTTTTTAAATAAAATGCATCTTGATCAATTTTAATATATTCCTGACCTTTTAAATTCCATAGAAAACTCATCGTTACTCGCCAAGCATAATATAACCAGAATGCCAAAAATACCCATAGGATCAAACGTTCCTGATCTTTCAATTTCATAACGTTGAGTGCCCAAAGCACGGTTCCGCCAATGGCATACCACATGCCAAGCCAAGCACCCATGATTGCCGAAATCCAAACACTTTTAGATGGATCTATGACAATGGTGGTTTTTTCTTTATGGTCATTAAAACTAATTCTCGATCCTATCCATTTCACCCTACAAAAATAAACGAAAAAAGCCCCGCTTTGCAGCGGGGCTTCGATAATTCTTTAAGATCTAGAAGTGCCAAAGATCGTGTTCCCAATCTCTGATGCTCTCTTTGATTCGTTCTGATTCATAAAGCGCATCTACACCAAATTTGTAATCTTCAATTTCTCGGTCAAATTTATCCGAAACTCGATAGATTGTCGAAGCAAATTTACGTTTCCAGAATAGGTCATCAAAAGACATCCATTGTGCGTCGTTCTTGTCATTGTAAACATAGTAATTGACAATTACGTCTCGAAGTTCATCAAAATATAACCAGAACATCTCACGCTCTTCAATTCGGCCAGTATATTCACTAAAACCACCATCACCCATGACTAGAGGAACACCATTTTCATCATAAAATAGCATACTTCCACGCGTAGATAATTCACCTGGCCCTTTCTCCGGTGCTTCAGCATAACGTGCTACAGGTGCAATGGCAATAATGCGTTTGTCTAGAATTGAACGTTCTTTGTCAAAATACCAATCTTCTTTCACGTGATAGGCAACTATGTTTCTTGAATTCAAATACATTGTAATGCGATCACCGCGAACGAAGCCACCAACTTCAGTCTGATCCCAAAGTCTTTTGAGGTCTTCATAGGGGTAACGTCCAAGTTCTTCGTAGTCTGAATCTGGATTTTTAGCATCCAAAGAATCTAAGAATTGATCCAAAGTTTGGCTAGTTTTTTCAAGTAACCACTTGTCTTCAGAATAAAGTCGTGTGATTGATACAATTTCACCATTACCTTGACAAGTCATCACTGAATTGACAGACTCACGGTAGGCTTTTGAATCAAAATAATCATTTTGACCAGTCCTATTGATTGGATATTTCAAAGAATAACCATCTTCATCCCCTGATGCATAGAAAGGACTATTTACTCGGAAAACTGTAAGGTCTCCAAGCATGATGTGTCGTTGAATAATTGTCCATAAAGACCAACGTTTGTCATCTTTCAACCAAGATTGGTCATCGATATCAGCAGCAGTTTTAGGCTTATATACCGAACCTTCTAGTGGAGAATAATCAAAATAATCATAAGGTAAAAAGATATCGTGATTCATTCTCTCACGTGCATCAATGCGAGAGAAAACGCGCTTTTGCCATGCAACATCACTTGCACGCACATACTCGTATTCAACTTTGGAACGTACAGGAACTTCGTCCTGAATCGCTACACCGTCAATGATACCTCCAGGCAACGTATTGTACGGACCTCTTTGCGGACGATCTTGAGCGAATGATGCATGCACCAAAGCCAATGAGAAAAGAATGACAATATTTTTCATAACTCTTTGTATTAATCTATGGTTTAACAGTGAAGACAGCCTCAAGGTTGCTTGCACCACCAGTACCATTATATTTAATTACCGCTGCAACTTTTATACCAGCTTTCGCTTTCGCAACAGCTGCTGCAGGGATAATTGACCCACTGAATGATATTGGCGGATCATTACCTATGGTAATTTCCCCACCGGTCACGTTGAAGTTTGCCTTCAACGGACTGTCTTTTAAAATAAGTGTAACACGTGCGCCTGAGCTCTTTTTAATTGTGGCATCAAGCACTTCTGGTTTAGGGAATGGCTTCACACGATATTTGTAAGTACCGTATGATTTAGATTTTCCATCCTTGTCTTTACCCATAAGTGTCATTGAAATAGATGTACCAGCACCTGGAGTCACTATAAATCCACTATACGTGGTACCGTCGTCTGACCAAGTAGCACTGCGTTTTGAACCACCATTGACAATGATATCTGAACTTACTGCACCTGCAATTACTGGAACAACTTTGTTATCGTAGTTGCGGTAAAGCACGGCCATTTCAGGTAAAGAAATGGAACCTTGCGCTTTGACAACCGCTACCTTCCACTCCCAATCTTTTTTATATGGCACACCCGATTTGTTTCTGATGGTAACCGTACCGTTGACTTTCATATCAGAGGCACCAGCCTTCAATTTGATATGACCAATACCATCCTTGATTTCAATATTCCCAGTACTAGATGTTACTTCAGGATTTTTATCTGAATCATACGCTGCCATAGTGACTAGCAACTCTACTTCTTCACCAGATGTAGCTACACCAGGACCGCTAACTAATTGCTGAATCTTATTGAAAGAGAACTCACCGGTTGTCACTTTAGACTTTAATAAATTCACCGCTTTAGCACGTGCAGAAAGCACCTCATTTTGCATCGCACTCAATGATGCCAAAGCACCAACTAATGGAGCATGATCAAAAGTACGTCCTAACCAGTGGATATTCTTTGCTTCATGGTGATCTGCATACTCTAACTTCGTCAATTCTTGATAAATAGAAAGCAATGCTTCTTCATCTTCAGGATTCACTTTATTGCCAGGAGCAGCAAACATCTTACGAATTTGCTTGTCAAGGTCCTTGAAGTCACTGAATTTGTTGATTTCCTTCACTTTTAACTTCCATGTATTTTTTTCACCCTCCTTGTAATTAGCTGAAATTTCTACAATAGATGAGCGCAACCCTTTGTACATATCCCAAAGTTTCTTTCCTGCTTTAGTCGGGTCAATTTTAGAAATTTCAGAACCAACTATCTCGTGCATGGGCACATCGAAGTTTTCTTTTTGTTGAATTGCTTGCAGGTACAAACGAGTTGGCATCAATGGCTTTTTTGGATCATATTTTTTCCAAAGAATGCTTTCTTTATCATTCTTTTTTGCGGTCTTGATACTTTCAGGGCCTTCAACCAACCCAATCATTTCAAGCTTTAGGTCATCGACATATTTGATAAAAGCACCAACATTTTTGTCGATTTTTTCTATCATGCCTAGATACTTCTTGATTTTTGCTTTTTTTGCACGACCAGCCTCATCTTGGGTTACAGTAGCTAATTCAGCTACCAATGAACCCTTTGCCGAATCTCCGCGGTCTAATTGTGTTACACTACCACGTTGGATGTTATCTTCAATCGCTACGAATGCATCGAGGATTTGTTTAGATACGTTCAACGCTAGTAGTGCAGTTAGAACCAAGTACATGAGACCGATCATCTTCTGTCTTGGGGTTTCCTTACCACCTGCCATTTTTCTTTAATTTAAAATTGTTACTACTTAATAATGATCTAATTAAAGAAAGGATTAACCTCTCATTGCGCGTAACATGTTACCATATACATTGTTCAAATCCGTTAGGTTTTGAGACAACATAGCCATGTTCTCACGGTAAGAAGCCGTATCTGATGCAGAAGAAGCCAAATCGTTCATAATTGACTTGATATTATCTTGAAGACTATTCATTTGTGTCATGCTTTCAAGGTAATCTTGAGAAGATTTCAATTGGAGTTCATAAACATGGTTCAATGCACCTAGGTTTTGACCCAATTTTTGCATTTCTACACCAAAGTTTCCTTGTCCTTCACCAGCAATACCTGCAATTGCAGTAGCAGAAGCAGCATATTGCTCTGTAAGTTTGCTTAAACCTTCTGAAGCATTTTCTAGGCTCTTCACGTATGAATCTGTAGCACCAGCAGCAGTTGAAACTGCACCTAATGATTTAGCATTTTCCGCCAAATTTGACATGCCATCCTTCAATTTAGCGAGTAATGACTGATCAATTCCCGCCTTGTCAAGTTCTTTGGCAAGATGATCAGCAGCACCACCGCCGCCAAGTCCACCTTTTTTCAATAGTGGTAATAAACGGTTTTCATCATTGTTTTCCTCCACACCAAGTTCAGGAAATACACGCGTCCAGTCTACTTCTTCGTGCATGGGTTCCATTGCAATAAATGCAAAGATCAATGACTCAGTGATCAAACCAACAATAAGCATTTGGTCAGCACCTGGCCAGTGCATGATTTTAAACAAGGCACCAAGAATTACCACGGATGCACCGTAACCTGTTACATACTTAACGATTAGCTTATATCTGCGCGAAGCAAAAAATCCACCATTACCACTCATAATTTTTGTTTTTTAGAATTAATTAATTGATTTATAGTTATAGTTTAGTTTAGGATAATATCTGTTTGAATCTCTTCACCATTTTCTTGTTCGATATCCTTACCTCCACGACCTAGGTGAGTCATAGTATTACGGAAACCGATATAGCTTTTGGCGGTATCTTGATATTCATAGGTACGAGTAGCGTTCATAAGGTAATAACCAATGTCTTTCCATGAACCTCCGCGTATAACTTTACGTTTTTTCACCGGAGCATCACCATCCTTGGCATCGTACTCAAAATCTTGTGCCATATCATGGGCAAATTCATAAGTAGATTCGTCATAGGCTGTTGAACACCATTCCGCTACGTTACCAGCCATACAATATAAACCAAAGCCATTTGGATTGTAGGAGTAAACCTTGACAGTGTAGAATCCACCGTCTTCGAAATAACGACCGCGCATTGGTTTAAAGTTAGCTAGAAAACAACCGTTTGCATTTCGAATATATGGACCACCCCAAGGATATTGGGCCATATCAAGATCGCCGCGCGCACCGCGTTCCCACTCAGATTCAGTAGGTAAACGGAAATCATTGACAAACAAATCGCCGTTGGCTTGAAGCCAAGAATGGAAAATCTGTGTTCTCCATACTGAGAATGCTTTGGCCTGAGACCAAGTTACACCCACTACCGGATAATTGTCATAAGCAGTATTCCAGAAATAATTCTGAGCCATTGAAGAATTATTGGCATAGGTAAAGTCTCTTACCCAGCAAAGTGTATCGGGGTAGACATTGATGCGCTCCTTGATAATGAATCTTGAACGATCCGAATGCCCGCGAATGGCATTGTGCGCACCCTTGCTATTGGTGAAACCTAAATCTAGGTCCTGACCGGGATTTTGAAGGATCGTACCACGCAACGAATTGGTGTCATTCAATTTGCTAAACTCAGACCACTGCTCTGTGTAGGCAGTTGTATCGACCCATACCTTATTGGTGTTTTGATCCATGGTCATGAGTGTCGAACGGTGCAAATCATTTGATTTGTAATCCTTGCCGAGTGGCTCACGGCGCGAGCGCTGGTACAGTCTGTTTTCCGCTTCACCATCCAAGCTATCGTAGGCAAAAGTTTTGCGCGCATCAATAGACTTGGTAATGATTTTACCTCTACGTGCCGCTTCTTTGTAGTCTATCCAATAATAGTCAAAATATAACAAGCGGGTATCGATTTCACGACGATTATAAAACCGTTCAGCCTCAGACAAATACATGTCCGTTAACATAAAAGCGATTTCAGGATCCTCGTAATCAACGGGCTCTAACCAGTTTAGAGTAAAGTATTTGCGATTTTCTATACGGCCACCTTGATTGTATTTTGTTTTCGTAGAGGCACCTTTTGCGCTATTTTTGTCTGGGGCGTTTTTCTTGGCAGCGCCACTATACATCTGGAAAATACCACGCAGATCGTCGTCAGACATCACTACATCAAATTTTTGATCCGGGCCATTGGTGATTCCAAACTTCTTTTGGTCATATTGGAATCCATTCACCAAACGCTTTCCTTTTCCTTTAGACTTGTCGTAATTACCCAACATCGTCATGATGGTTTTATCTACCTCAGTATTGTTTGTAGAATCCATGAACAACTGGAAAGGAGTGTTACCACCTTGCACATCAGAACCCATTGCCATCATAGAACGGTAAGGCTCTTTGAAAAAGTTGTCTGGTATATTTACCCAACGTTCTGCTTCTTCATCGTAGCTACGACGATAAAGTTTTTCACGAGCAATTGAATCGCGCACCCAATGCACAAATTGACGGTATTCGTTGTTCGAAATTTCTGTAGCATCCATGTAAAACGCAGGTACGGACACTGTGCGCTTACGTGCTGTGTGCCATCCCATGATGTCTTCGTCGTCTTCGCCAGCTTGATACGCACCAGATGGTATATAAACCATGCCAAGTGGAACTTTGCCGGGACCTAAAACGTCCGGATACCAGGTGTCTCTACCACTCACACCTACTAAATTACCTTCAATGTCGCTACAAGCGTACATGAAGCTAAGAACAAAGAGAAAACTTAAATACTTTTTCATTCGTTTGTTTTTGGTTCTGACCTACTCCCAAATTACTTGCTACAGGTTTAATTTCGGGTATAACGTAAGAACAATATAAATGGTTACACTTTTTGCCTCTTATAACCAACGAGGGTGTCTTGCTTTCGTTACAGGAGGCGGAGGCAAGAAATAGCAATACTTCACCATCATTTCATGAGAACCCCTTGAAATGCTAGCTAGTTTATTAATGTTAATGTCGTAAGAATATCCAAAATGGAAATTAGGAATAGGAGAATATCCGGCCATGATTGCAAATGCATCAGAAGTTCTAAAGGAAAGACCTCCGTAGGCAGGATTGCCTCCAAGTTCTAACATGTAACGCGCGTTGAAATCTGCAGAAAATTTTATTAAATCAGTTCGGACCAACATTTGTGCGTCGATATTATTTCCAGTACCGAAAGCATCTTTAAAGATGTAACCTCCCATCATGTAGTAATGACGTGCGGTCTGAAATGACAAAGATAGGTTCGTTGGATCAGCTGCAAGGTCTGATTCAGACAAGTGAGTTGTAGAAATTCCGGCGTAATAGTTTTTGGCCTGAAAGTACAAACCAAAATTGGCATCAAAAGAGGTGGCTGCAAAACCTGTTGGTAGCGATGGGTCGTTGATTGTTGTAGGAGGAACCCAGTTAGGATCCATCCCGTAATTCATAATTCCAAGACCTACGCCTACACCTAATACTCCAATCCTACCTATTTGAACGGGGTAAGAATAATTCAAGAGCACGGTATTTTGACGAGAAAAACCAATTGCATCGTGGTAAAAATTAACTCCTACACCACCTGGGAAAAATCTAGACATGTTCCCTTCGAGGTTGAGTACTGCGGAGTTTGGCGCACCATTTACCTTATCCCATTGATTGCGATATATCGAGGTTGCACAAAATCCATTGTACATATCGATGCCAGTTTTACCTGGGTTAATGCTCATTTTGTCAAACATGAAGTGCGTGACAAGCTTGTCTTGTTGTGCATAGGACGAAAACAACAAAACACTAAAAGCAGCAGTTAACAGTCTGTTATTCAATAGCATAAGCGTAGTTTAGCATAGTTGAAACTATCAGATTTTCATAGAATCCGACAATTTAAGGTGCTAAAGTAAAGAATTCTAATGTAAAATAAAAGGGTTTTTAATAAAAAGGTCAACCCAATTTTTGATAGGTCTTCCACCATAAATCTGGCAATTCATTATTCATGGCATTGTCGTAATCTGACTTATTACATGGCACCATATGGTGACGCTCGAATCGACGTCCACTTTGAGGCGGATAAGGCACCTCCATCCACCACCTTGCTGACTTATTACTTTTATAAAAAACAAGTTCTCTTGCAACCTCATCCATGAATACCGTAAACTTCGCGTAGTCGGACTTGCCTCCAAACGGGAAATCACCTACTCTTGAAAAATAACCTTGTAAAAAATACCAAATACCTTCAGCAAGTAAAGCCCCACCTAATTGCCCCAATGCCTCTTGGGTAAAAAACCCAATACTAGTTACCTTGTCAGAAATACCAGCATATTTAGTGATTTGGCAAAACTGTGCTGCTGTAAAGCCATTTGCTGCTCCTGAATTCAATCCTAAATCGGCGGCTTTCAGAGCGCCTAGATCAATGCTGATGATGTCCGCATTGCGCAAATGAGGTTCTGCCAAGCGGAAGTCTTGATTGAATTCTCCAAGTCGGCAAGTATCAAAAAATAGTTTTTCAAATAATTCCAATTCAGAGGTGCAAACATGTGGTAGTTGAACACCAATCACCGAATGATTAAATAAAAAACAAGGGCGCTGGGTGAGCATATGACTCAGGTAATTTGTAGCTTGAAGAGACGCCTCCGCGCTTCCAATGTCAAGGCTTCTGTCAATGGCGCAAGTATTGACTAATTGCTCGAGTTTTTCGTAACCCTTATAAATTGCCATAGTTAAATCCTGACTTCCTCCAATGATTATCGGGACTATTTTTTGTTTTACAAGTTCACTTACGACATTGGCAATTGCAAAATAGGTATCCTCTACACTTGCCCCTGGCTCAATGGTACCCAAGTCGTATAGGGGTGCTGTCCAGTTTGTCTGAGGGTGTAATTGATAAAAGGCATTTCGAAAAACTGGTGTTTGTTGCTTGTCTTTTTGTGCGCCCCTGAATTCAGGAATTGAAAAAATAGCGCAAGCTGGGCCATTCAACTCTGGAAAATCATGAAAATAACCCTGTATTTTAGACCCAATTTGATTTTCGGCATAAGTATTTGGCGAACTTAAGGGCTGAAAGTAAATGGATAAATCTGTCATTGGGCAAGGATTTTGGCTATGTCTGGACGAAAATACAATGCAGACTTCAACACCTTGCCGTCTTCACGATAGATGGGCTTGCCATTTTCATCAAGCTTACTCATATTAGAACGCTGAATTTCTTCAAAAACTTCGACAATTTTATGTTGCAAACCGTGTCTTAATATTGTCCCACAAAGAATGTATAGCTGGTCGCCAAGCGCATCAGCCACCTCTATTAAATCTCCTCTTTGAGCTGCCTCTAAATATTCGTCGTTTTCTTCCTTCATGAGATCGTAGCGCAACTGCACTTCTGCAGCGCTCAGAGCAGCAGTTGGCTGATAATGATTTTCAATACCAAAAGCATTATGGAAAGTTTCTACAGCACCTATTATTTCTTTAAAATCCATATCTAAAAATTGAGTAAATGATCAATCGCCTGAGCTACTTTATTTGCATTGGGCAACATTTCTGCCTCGAGTGAAGCATTCAGTGGAATAGCAGGAGCATCCACAGATGCAACAATTTGAATTGGCGCATCAAGGTGCGCAAAGCAGCTTTTTTGGAGACGGCCAGCTAAGGCTAAAGTAAAGCTGTTCTCGGTGGTTTCTTCAGTTACAAGCAAGACCTTTCCGTGTCTACAAACCAGTGCCTCCATGGCTTCTATGTCAAGAGGATTGATACTGCGCAGATCCAAAATTTCAACCTTTCCGTCAAATGCCTTACTGGCCTCCAAACTCCAATATACACCACGACCGTAAGTAATAATACCAAGGGTATTGCCAATTGCTAACTGCTCTGAAGTTGCTTCTTGCACCACGCGTGCTTTTCCAATTGGCACGATATAATCCGCGCTAGGCTCAATGCTCATAGCGCCTTCAGTACCCGGAATTTTTGACCAATAAAGTCCTTTGTGTTCTAGTATTACAACTGGATTTGGATCATAGTATGCAGCCTTTAACAAACCTTTGAGGTCTGCCCCTGAAGACGGATACACCACTTTGATTCCACGGATATTAGCCAAAATAGATTCTACACTAGATGAATGATAAGGGCCGCCAGAACCATATGCGCCAATCGGTACGCGAATAACACAGCTTACTGGCCATTTTCCATTTGATAAATAATTGGAACGAGAAACTTCAGTAAATAGTTGATTGAGCCCAGGCCAAATGTAATCTGCAAATTGCACTTCAACAATTGGCTTGAGACCTACCGCAGACATCCCTACAGTAGATCCAATAATATATGCTTCTTGTATAGGTGTATTGAATACTCTTTCATCACCGAAGGTTTGAGCCAGGGTCGCTGCCTCCCTAAATACGCCCCCTAGTCTTCCACCCACATCCTGGCCATACAAAAGCGCCTCAGGATGGGCTTCCATGATTTCACGCATGGCAAAAAGAGCGGAATCGACCATGACAGTTTTCTTTTTGCCCTCGGGAGATCGCTCGCCCTGTTCTTCTGTAATTGGGGTTGGGGCAAAAATGTGATCTTGAATGGATTGTGGGTCAGGGTCTGGTGCAGCAAGTGCAGCATCATAGGCCGCATCTACATCTTTGGTGATTTTTGCTTCTAAATTGATAAACTCAGCCAAGCGAGTTCCGAGGGATTCAAGCGAAGCTTTTAATTTCGGATACGGATCATCCTTTGACGCCTCTTTGAGGTCATCTCGGTACCATTCTTTGCGCACACCAGATGTATGATGCCCCAACAGAGGAACTTTAGCATGAATCAAAAACGGTCTGCGCTCTTTTCGAACGAGTTTGATGACTTCCTCCACGGTTTGGTAACAAGCCCAATAATCAGTGCCATCTATTGTACGCGCCTCAATACCATGAAACCCTTTGATATATTCAGAAATATCCTGAGCGCGGGTCTCTTTGGCATTGGCTGAAATATCCCAGCCGTTGTCTTGAACCAAATAAATGATCGGATACTGCTTGAGTGCAGCCATTTGAAAAGCCTCGGAGACTTCACCTTCTGTACAGGAAGCATCTCCTAACGAACATACCACCACTGGTGCTTCTTCAAGAGGCCATTCAGCAAGACCAATTTTCTCTTTGTATTGAATACCCATCGCTACCCCAGTTGTCGGTATGGCTTGCATGCCCGTGGCCGAAGATTGGTGGGGAATTTTGGGCATATCTGGCCTATTGAGAGAAGGGTGTGAATAGTAGGTCCTTCCCCCCGAAAAAGGATCGTCTTTTTTAGCAAAGACTTGCAGCATAAGTTCCTCAGGTCTCATACCAATGGCCAGCAGCAGGCTATCATCTCGGTAATATGGAGCTACCCAATCTTGAGGCTTTAATTGCATGCCTACCGCTATCTGTATGGCTTCATGGCCACGCGAGGTAGCATGTACATATTTTGCCGTTACTTCTTTATTAGCTTCGTATTTTTCAGCCATCGTTTTAGCAGTACACATAAGTTCATATGCGCGCCAACTCAGCTCTTTTTGTGTTGATTTTGACATTTTTTAACTTCCGATACACAAATATAAGCATTGCACCATCATTTTACCTTGGTTTGATTCATTCAGAGATTGGTATTTTTGTATAAAACTTGTCAAATGCTCGGACTTCAAATGGCCACTGACCCCCGCTGGGTTAAAATTGTAGAAAAAAATATTCAAGAAATTCTAATTGATCATGCTTACTGCGAACAAAAGGCGGCGAGTAATGCCATTTCTATGATTGTTCAATATCCACAATATTCAGATTTAGTAGAGGCCATGACTGCCATTTGCAGAGAAGAAATGGAACATTTTGACATGGTACATCAAAAATTAAAAGAGCGAGGATTTGAACTAGGATTCGAAAGAAAAGATCCCTATGTCAATGACCTTGCACTTTATTTAAAACAAGGTAAGGTCAATAGCACCCCTCATGGAGTTTTTGTCAATAAAATGCTTTTTGCAGCCATGATAGAAGCCCGCAGTTGTGAGAGATTTAAAATCCTTTCTGAAGAAATAGCCGACGCGGATTTACGAAAATTTTACCGTGACCTCATGGAGAGCGAGGCACGTCATTACACCACCTTTTTAGGTTTTGCTCGCAAATATGCCAATGGCATAGACGTGGATGCCGCATGGAAGGAATTTTTAGCTTTTGAAGCCAAATTGATGGAAAGTTATAGCCAAAAAGAAACGATGCACGGGTAGGTGCATCGTTTCTTGTTTGGTGATCAAGAGGTATTTAAAACGAGAGTAAAATTCCAGCATTCACACCACGTGCCTTCAGTGCTGAGCCTTGGTTAAAGACGTCAGAAAGGCCATAAGTTGCATACAAGCTCCAATCTCCATAGCCTACAACAGCCATGAGGCTTGCTTGAAATGGATTGAATTGAAAGTCATCTTTGGTTTTATCTTTATTTTTTTTGCCGTCGGCTTCCCATTTCTGAGTTTGGCGAGCTGCTAAACGTAGTCCTCCAACAATTCCTGCAGAGATGTGCCACGCAGTATTAGGGTCTTTAGCTGTGGAAATTTGCAGCAATAATGGTGCTTGAAGATAAGTGGAGGTCAATACGTTTTTTGCATAGTTCAATCCAGTGGCAATACCAACTAGGGTGTCATTGACAACGCTTAAATCATATGCACCTTTCAATGCATAACGGTTCCATTGCACTCCCAAACCGGTAACCACACCCAAATATTCATGAATAATCGGAAAGCGCTTTTGTGCAAAATTGAATTGAATTCCTAAGCTTTTTGCTGGGTCAAGTGCTAAAAAGCCTAGTTGCTCTGCTGTAGCGAAGTCCATTGATGAATTGACAAATCCATTGGCATTGATGCCAAGACCGGACCAAACCGCATGTTGGTCTTCGCTCTGGCCAAGTTCCAATTCTGCCTCTCCGTTTTTTGGTGTCCAAGTAAAATCTTCGTCATTTTCAATGATGACTTTTTCATCGATGATGATTTTGCGCTGTCCATTAGAGGGTTCTCCTTCTAGAGCTCTAAATTCAGCGGTGCCTTTATCAGTCTTTGTACCAAGAATGACAATTTTCATGTTGCCAATTTTAATTTGGGTAGAATCTGCATTGTTAGTGGAAATGTCTTTGGTAATGAAGGTATCAATGAATACATCTACGCGCGTTACCATAGAATCATTGATATACACTTTTTTCATCTCTTCAGTAAGCAAAGAATCCATTTGATCAACACGGCTTTTGATCATTATTATGGTTGTATCATTTCCCTGAATCTTGACAATTTTTTTTGTCTCGTTTTGTTGCGCAAAAAAGGCAAAACTGGTCAATAAAAAGGCGGAAAGTAATTTTATTTTCATTGGTTATTCTTTTACGTGTTTTGTATTTGCTAGACGGGGTTTATTTACATTTGTTACGCACCGCGTAAATTATTTTTTTGCCCTATTGCGCTCTACGCTAATTGGACCTAATTGAAATACAATTTTTTCAGCGCCTTCAGTTTCTTTGACAGCATATTTCACCGGAACTCCTATGGATTGATTGGCATATCTAGCTACTGTCTCATAGCGTTGTTGAGGGGTGGGCTGAGCCACACCAAATAAACGCTCATTGGTTTTTTGAATAAGAAATGCTTTCATGGTGATGGGTTCTTTGCGATTTGTACCTTCTTGAACCAATGCAGATTGGGTGAGTGCTGTATTTTCTTCAATTGGGGTCTGTGCAACATTCAAGGCATTATTATTTGATGCTTCAATGGCACTATTAAATGCATAAAAAGCCGTTGAAGGCGGCTCCTCTTGTAGTATGCTCTCTTCCAAGTCAGGGGCTTCAATGGGAACGCTAACGAGAATAGAAGGCCCTGATGACGATGGTTTGATTTTTTGATTTTTAGTATTTGCTAGGTTTTTATCAGTTGAGATTGTCTTCCTTTTTTGGGCATGCATCACGTCGCTTTTAGCCGAGGTGGGCTTAGTGGAAAATGAATTATTCAAAAGAAATGCCGCAAAAAATACAGCCGCTGCCGCACTCGTCCAGTAGAGATATTTTTGCAGCGACAAGGAACGAATCTTCGAATCCTTAAATAAAATATCGTGCCTAGGGAAAATAATTTGCTCATTGGCAATGAGTTTGGTCAACTCAATTTTTTTCTTGGTGTCTTGATAAATTAATTGATCTAAAAAGCCCTCTTCGATGGTGATTTCTTCTTTGGATAGCAAACCTTCAAAGCTACCAATGGCCAGTTTCTCAAAAGGATGCGCCTCTTCATCTTGATAAATGCTTAGCCCTTCGAGGCTTGGATAGTCGAGTTTCGGACCTATGTATAAATCATCTGAAGTTAGCTTTGGAGCAATCTGGAGCTCTTCTTCAAATTCAGGATGCTGGGCTAAGTATACTTCAAGCAGCTCTTTTTCGGCAGTAGTTAGTGAATTGTCTTGATATGCCAAGGCAAGATGTGCAAGTTGTATTTCTGTGAGTCTCATATCAATACCTCCATTTTACCTATGTATGTTTTCAAAAATTTTCGCGCTCTAAAAATATAGACCTTGACTTGATCCACTGAGAGTTCGGTTAGGTCGGCAATTTCTTGATACGAATACCCTTCAAAGTCGCGCAGTGTAAGCACCATACGTTGTATTTCTGTCAATTGTGACACACCCTCGTTGATGCATTGTTGTACATCGTGATGCACACTAGGCCTTTCTACAGGATCGGGCAAGCTACTCAGGTGCTGCTGTTGTAATTTCTGTCGACGAGCCCTATCAATTTGAAGATTTACCACCGTTCGAAATAAATAAGATTTCACCTTTACATAATCTACTGTATCTACCTTTAGCCATAAGCGTTCAAAAGCATCTTGAACGAAGTCTTGAGCTAAATCTGGATCGGCAACATTTTTCAAGGCAAAACGATACAGGCGATCTGCAAATTCTTTAACACATTGATTATATTGCTCGACAGTCATATGGCGGTACTAAGACGAAAAGACTGTGCAAAAGTTACGCCAATTAATTTGTTTTGGCTTGAGAGCGGTATTTTTGCTGGTATTTCAAATACAATTCTTCTTGAAAATTGGTAGTTGAAATTGGAATGCCATCCACATAAATCTGGGTGAGTTGATTGGTGCGCATATCGAGAGCAGGACCTTTGGATACAAAAAAAGTTGCCTTTTTGCCAGCTTCTAAACTTCCGTATAACTTATCTATTCCCATGATCTGACAAACACTCAACGAGATACTCTGTAGTGCTTCTTCTTCACTAAGGCCATAGGCCATGGTAGTGCCTGCCTGGAATGGTAAATTTCTTGTGTTCATTGGTTGCATGTCACCTTCATTTTGCAAACAAAACATTATGCCCTGGGCTTTTAATAAAGCAGGAATCTGATAGGGTAAAAAAGTAAGGTCATCTTCATGAGCAGGCAAGCTGTGCACCCTGCCAAGCATGACTGGGATTTTTGAGTCTTTTAATTTTGGGCCAACCAAATAGGCCTCCTCTCCACCAACTATCACCACATGTTTCAACCCTAACTTTTCTTTAAAACTGATGACATCATTGATTTGCCGCACGGTTTGTGCATGGATATATACCCGCTTTTGGCCATTGAAACATGGCACCATGGCCTCCATCCTTTGGTCGGTATTTTGATTTTTTCGATTGCTTGCATAGGCCGCTGCGAGCTCAAAAAAATCAATAATGGCGCTTTGTTGCGTTGCATATTCTTTAGAATATGATGGCCAATTGAGGTGAATTCCATCGTCGGCAAGTACTGTGGCATCTTCCCAATTCCATCCACTGAGCTTCATAACGGCAGAGCTACCTGATATCCAGCCTCCGCGTGGTGTGGCCTGAACTAAAAGCACCCCGTTGGTGCGCACTGTTTCTACTACTTTAGATTCTACATTGAATGCTATTTGCGAACGTACGTGCGGATTCCAATCTCCAACATCCTTGAAGTCGCGAGTAGCTCGTACTGCGTCAATTTCAGTGAGGCCCAGTGTATTATTTGCCGAAACAAAGCTCGGGTAAATATGCTGGCCATCGCAATTGATGATGGTGTCCCAGTCCTCGGGAGCAAAATTTTGTGTCAAGGAATTTTTTACAAAGGCTATGCGGTCATTGACAATACCAACCGCTGCAGATTCTTGTACCTGTCCATTACCTATATGAGCTGTACCGTGCAAAAGTAAAATTCGTTGAGACCAAGCTTGGTTGAATAACAATACGGAAAGAAAAAATACAAATATTCTCATGTCAGTGGGTATTTTCTGATGCAGTGGCCTCCTCGCCGAGTGTATCACAATGGTAATGTTTCTTCACTTTTTTCTGTGGTAGTTTAGAGCCTTCTCCCTTTTGGTTTGCGGCGAGCATCAAAGTAAGAATGCGCGTACGCTCTTTTGCAATAAGCGGTTGCAATTTTTCTATTTGCTGCTGTTCATCGTAGTAAACAGTTCCCTCAATCATGGTCAGTTTTACTTTTGCCTCAATACTCAGTGGGTTAGTTGTCCAGAGCACCAAATCTGCGTCCTTACCTGCTTTGATACTTCCCATTCGGTTATCAAGATGCAATACTTTTGCCGGATTGAGCGTTACTAGCTTCCATGCTTGCTCCTCAGTTAGGCCTCCATATTTGATGGTTTTGGCAGCTTCTTGATTAAGACGTCGCCCCATTTCTGCGTCATCTGAATTAATGCAAACTGTAATGCCTTGATTTGTCATGAGAGCGGCATTGTATGGAATAGCATCATTGACTTCAAATTTATATGCCCACCAATCAGAAAAGGTTGAGCCAGCAACGCCGTGTTTCTGCATTTTATCAGCTACTTTGTATCCTTCCAAAATGTGCGTAAAAGTATTGATTTTAAAACCCATGGAATCTGCCACGTGCATCAGCATATTAATTTCAGACTGTACATATGAATGACAGGTGATATATCGCTCGGAATGCAGAATTTGCGATAAAACTTCGAGTTCTAAATCTACACGAGGTGCTGTTGAAGACTTACCTGACTTGTACGCAGCCCACTCTGCATCATAGGCTTTAGCGCGATAGAAACCATCATAAAAAACTTGCTCCACCCCCATACGTGTTTGAGGGAAGCGAACGGTATTGAAATCGCCCCAATTGGCTTGCTTCACATTTTCACCGAGCGCACACTTTATAAATTTTGGCGCATTTGAAATGAGTAATTCATCTGCAGTTACACCCCATTTGAGTTTGATCAGTGCAGATTGGCCACCAATAGGATTGGCTGAGCCATGCAATAACTGGGCTGCAGTAACACCACCAGCCAGTTGCCTGTAAATATCTATGTCATCAGGGTTGACTACATCTGCAATACTTACCTCAGCAGAAATAGCTTGCCCCCCTTCATTGACCCCTTTAGAAATGGCAATATGTGAATGTTCATCAATGATTCCCGAAGTAAGATGTAGGCCTGTAGCATCAATGATGGTTGCCCCACTCGGTGCAGTCAGGTTTTGTCTACTCACCTGTTTTATTTTTCCATCAACCACCAAAACATCGGCTCCTTTAAGGATACCCTCTTTTTCGTTTGTCCAAACGGTGGCATTTTTAAACAAGGTGGTTTGCGCGCTTGGTTTTGACTGGAATCCAAAGGCCATATTTGGATACCATATTTGACCATATTGGGTGGTGTCTTCCTTGATAGAAACAAGAGGGGTTTGAGGTGTAGTTTGGTGTTGAATTGCACTCCAATGTATCCAAGTGCCGTTTTCATCAGTGCCATCACCTTCGATGAGCATCCCATTTTTTATCAACTTACCATGGAGTTGAACCAGTTGACCCCCGGCACCCTTGTGTAGGAACTGAATAGAAATATCCGAAGCGGTCATGGTTACAACCGCGTTTATTTTAAGCGTATCAGCACCTGTAATGCTCAGCACTTTTGCCTGAGGCTTTTCATTACTTCCCGTTATGATGAGCTCGTAGTCTTTGTTAGGTAAGTGCAAGGTGTAAGATCCCAAAATTTGATGCGAATTGTAGGCTTTGAAGCTACGCTCTTCGCCCAAATTCCATGTGGCCAATAATTGAGCTTCGTATTGGAATGGATCGGCACTGAAAACAGAAAAACTCGCCAATTTTCCAACTTCGAGTGTACCCATTTGCTGTTCCTGACCCACCCATTTGGCAGGGGTGGTGGTAAGAGCAGCCATAGCTTCTTGAGGTGCTAAGCCTCGTGCTATCACTTTTCGCAAAGCAGTCCAAAAAGCATCTGCATTTTTAAGCCCAAAGGTGGTAAACCCTATTTCAAGACCAGCTTCATTTAATAACTTTGGATTACTTGGTGCCAACTCCCAATGCTTTAATTCTGATAAGGGAATTTCTTTAGCCAAATAAGGGTCATTGACATCATAAGCCTCAGGAAAAGTAAGTGGGAGTACGACTTTTGTTTGAACTTTATGCAATTCATCACTAATGGCATATTCATTGCCTGCCCCTATGTAAATGAATTCGGTGTTAAATTCTCTGGCAATCTTTTGAGCGCGTAAAATTTCCCATTTGTCTTCAATTTTAAAGATGCTAGGGGATTGTTGCAAGGTAGCCCAAGTAGATAGCGATGCTGAATACGGCAAGGTATTTTGATTGGCCGAATAGTATTTCAAATCATATAATGCTTGACGCAACAAAGCTATAGACCCCATTTGAGATGAAGGATAGGACTGATGGCTGCCCCCTTTTGAAAAAGAATAAGCCTGAGCGGCTCGTGGCTCAATAATCTGTTTGTGAATGTTTGAGCTACCCAAGGCCACCATTGCCCCACTTCCTCTGACAATTCCATCTGTGTAATGCGTAAGAGCAAATCCAAATCCGGATTGTTGCAATTGTGAAAGCTGGGTTTCATTGAGCTTATATGCGTCTGCAGACGCTAGTTCTGGATGAACAGCCTCATTCCAATAATATGCCCCTTCCTTATTAGATTCCATCTGAGGCCGCCAACCATTGCTTTTATAATTCAACGGCTCTAGTCCTATATTGGAATAAAGTTCTATAAAGGCCGGCACCAATACCAGGCCAGTATAGTCATAAGTGAGCGCCCCTGTTTGTTGAATACGATTTCCGATTTTTACAATTTTTCCATCTTCTATCAGCATTGATGCATTTTGTAAAGTCTGACCTGGCTTTACCATGATGGTCGCATTTTCTATGAGGATATATCTGGGCTCAGAAGGCTTTGTGCCGTTGTCAGGGCCAAATTGAGCAAATGACGCTGTCCAGGAAAGGACAAACAGTAAAAAGAGCATTAAAGGAGCTTTCATGGATGTGAAAATAACAATTCTCTAGTTATCTGAATGAAGTGTGGAGTTTAGCCAATATATTTGAGTGCCTCTCTGCGAGCTAAACCAGTAAGTGCTTCTTGTTCCACTACAGTACATACCCAATCTGCATTCCATTTGGATACCTCACGCAAAGACCATCCGATGGCTTTTTGAATAAAAAACTCTTTGTTCCATTTAAAGGTACGGATGTAATATTGTAATAATTCCAAATTCGTTTGTTTTTTGAATTTGAGTTGATGAATCAAAAGCGTACGGTGAAGCCAAAAATTTGTAGACAACTCCCACTCTTTTGCAACATCTTTAAAGTACTTAGGATGCTGAATTGCAAAATTCGCGATCAAATGGGTAGCAATCGGGTCAATAGAATCCCACCAAGATTTATTCACTAACAATTTTTCTAGCTCATGGATATCATAATGCTGTGATGTTTTTTTTGGCCATTTGAGCAGCCAGTCAATGGCGCAATATTGAATTTCTCGGGGAGCACGTTCCCAACATTCATGAACGATTTGCCACGCCTGGGTACGATCTATTTCTTTCGGAAGCATTGATTTCCATTGAAGAAATTGGGCGCGCCTTGGTTGAGCCATCACACCTATAAATTCAAAATTATGCTTCATGTATGCTGCCATTTGCGCGGCGCGATGGGTATCGCCAACCCTTTCTAATAAATCTTCTAAATCTCTAACGTAAGCATTCATCTTAAGAAATAAAAAAATGGCAAATCATAAGCCGGGTTCTGTACCATTTACTGCGCGCAGCAATGGGGTCTATCATTTATCTAGCACTGTATTCACACACAGTGTCAAGCGACCTACCCTCCGAGACGGGCGAGCAACCCGTACTGCTTGCGCAGGCCTCGGTATATTTGGTCTTTCAGCGCGTAAGGTTTACCCTGCCTGACCTATTGCTAGACCAGCGGTGAGCTCTTACCTCACCTTTTCACCTTTTCCTTGGTAAGCCAAGGTAGTTTTTTTTCTGTGGCACTAGCTGTATTGTAGCCATCACTAGCCACAACCCTTCCCGTTAGGAAGTACGCTGCTCTTTGCTGCCCGGACTTTCCTCTTTTCTTTCAAAAAGCGATAGACTGATTTGCCGAGGCAAAGGTATTAAAGTTTGTTGAGCTTTTGGTAACTCACCCCATTTGAATAATAGACAGCAACTGTGTAAGTACCATTGGGCAAGAAGGACACATCAAAATATCCTTGCAAAGCCGCATTTTGATGTTCGCAGACCACCCTACCATTTAAATCCAGGATTTCAAGTTTATCGAAGGGTAAGGATGTATTGAAATAGCACCATTCACTCACTGGATTGGGATAAAAGGAGCATTTTATTTCCTCTGACTGAAGACCAGCATCTAACCCTAGGTAGATATCCTGATATTCAATATTTGCTCCTCCCTGGCCTTGCCCAAAACCACCTACAGTAGCGCGCACCATACAATCTTTTTTACCGGTGGTCCACCATTCATAGATGGTAGTCACAAATTCAGGAGGTGCAATCCAGGTACCAGTTCCAAAAAAGGTTTGATAAATGGAATCATTTTCTACAATATCGTGTTTGATGCGAAGCGCATTAAATGTACCTAGAGGAGTGGTAAGTGTTCCCCACCCATCTACCACTGAGGTGCGCTCGCGGTGTTGTATGAATTTGAGATCGGTCACCGGATTCAAATCCACATAGGTATAGCCGCGCGAATTGTAAGTGTCGTTATATTGCAGTGGTAGTGCATAGCGTGTTTCTATGGTATCGGATTTAAAAGGCAGCCCCTGACCTTGCACATCGATTGAGTAGCCGATGCTATTTATTTGAGAATTGGTGCGGCGGGTGTATTGGCTCAAATTTGAGAGTTCAACAGGCAAAAAAGCCGAAAATTGATCAATAGGCAAATCTGCGCTCAGATTGAAATAGGTCGCTTTATAGGGAGTCGCAGCAATAGGTCCATAGGTAGCAAGAATCAAGATGGATCCAAAACCAATTGGATTATACCCAACCAATTGTTGACTTTGCGCACTCAGTTGTGAGAAATCCCAAACTGCATTTGGGCCCGTGTTTTGTAAATCGATGGGAAAAGGATTGGCCAAACTCATGCGTACAGAATCGCCAGCATTGGCAAAATCTGAAACAACCAAAGAAATTTGTGCTCCACTGAGCAAAGGCAAAAACATCAATAAACTTGAAATGAATCGTTTCATTTGATAACTGTTTGAATCAAATTTAGGTTTTTTATTCAATAGAGAGGTATTAACTTAGCACTATGTCTGAGGTGGTCAAAGCGTTTTTAAAATCCTGGGAGTCCGAGTTGTTAGCGCTCCGACCAAATGATCCATTGATCAATCTTTTAGATGAGCAATACCTCACCTCGGTAGAGTCCCTTTTTGAAGAGCAAAAAAAGAGCAAACAGATACTTAAAAATTTTAAACGCATATTACGAGAAAATGGAGTTTTGCCATTGGTGCAATTCGAAGGCCTACTTCATTGGCAAAATGGCAAAAAATTGCTCGCTACTCCACTTTTCTTACACGAGTGTACTGCATTTTCAGAAAAGTCAAAATCTTTAGACTTCAGTGAACAGGAATTTATCAATCCATATCTCGGTGTCTACTGCAAACAAAACGGCATTGTTATCAACGAGGAGAGCTCCAAACCTGAAATCATTGCAAAACTTTTGAGCTGCGGCCTTTTCTCGCAAGTGGAGCATATAACGGGACTAGCAAATTTACACCCTCAGCGCTATGAGCTTCGAAAGGAATGGGAAGGGCTTGATGCTGCTGGATCATTTTCAGGGGTCTTGCACCAAATTGTTGGAGACACGGATTTGCCAATCGTCAATTCAGACGCAACTTGGCAGCGCTGCCAAATAAGCCCACTTGATCCAGATCAGTCGGCAGCCATAGATGAAATATCGCAAAATTCTATAGTTATTTATGGCCCGCCCGGAACAGGAAAAACGGCCGTATTGAGTAATGTGATCAGTACTGCACTTTTTGAAAAACAGCAAGTTTTGGTGGTTTCAAATAAGGCTGTAGCACTACGCGTCTTGCAAAATAAATTAAAAGACGCTGGCCTGGATCAATTTTGTATGGCACTTTACAAGCAAAAAAACTTACCCGCATTTTATCGTCAGCTTCAGTCTCAATTTGAGAAACTACTTCAAGCTGATCTTGCCCCTAACAAACCCTCTACACCATCACCCACCTTTACAGCTAGCCCCTATTGGGAACAAAAAACAGCACTTGAAAATTCTGCGACAAGTTCATTAGAAGAACTTTTTGCGATCTTTGATCAAAGGCCAGTTCAAACCACAGTAGCAACAAAAAGATGGTTGAATTGGTTGCAATCCAAGGATGCTTTGGGTAGGATATCCAATAAACTAGCCGAACTATTGCCCTTTTTAAATCAATCTTGGCAGAGCGCTTCATTAGCAGAAAATTTGGCCAAATGGGAAGAATGGCAAGCCCTACGAAAACAATTGGGCAACTTGGAATTACAAAACTTCAACCAACTCAAAAGCCTTTCAGAACTCAGTCTGCGCTGTATTCAATTTCAAAGCGCCATATATCAGCAATATTCCTTGCTACTAGACGCAGATATAAAAAAATCTGTCTCAAGGCTAGCGACATTTCAACAGATCAAAAAAGAGCAAGAACGGCTTAAACAAAAACTCGAGGTTTGGAAAAAAATCCCCACCCCCAGCGAATGGGAAGTTCTTCATAGAAGCGCAATTTCGAGCAGTTGGATAGAGAGATACAAATGGAAAGGCCTATCTAAAAAATGGTTACGGACCAACATTGTCGATTTTAAAAATCTAGAGAAAGACCTACAAACCTATTGGCGTAATTTGGACAAAGAATCGCAAATTGAACAGTATTTTGCCAAATACGGAGTGCGCAATTTAGAAACTCAAAGTATTGTCTTATTTACTTTGCTTCAAAATCATCAGCCTGATCATTGGCATTGGTATCGTAATTTAGAAAGCCATTCCATTGAGGCCTACAGTAAGGCACATCAACACATTCATCAATTACAGCGCATCCACAGTCTACTATTCAATGACCGCGCAATAGATTTTAATTCTCTTGAACGAGCATTCGCAGCTGCACAAACTGATTTGATCAGTCAGCATTCAATTTTTCAGAATATTTCTTCAGAATTATGGCCCTTAGCAGGCCAAAATCAAGATTTAGTTCAAACGATGAATGCCGAATTTTGGTCTGACCTTCGTGTGAATTATCCTGCCATATTTAATGGCTCATTGAAAACTTTTCTTTCTGACCTCGACAAGGATATAAAAGTAGAAGAACAAATATGGAAACAAAATGCGGCGAAAATTATCGCTTTGCAATATGCCAATTTTAATGCCTTACAAGCAGTTTTGGATACGCCAATTCATAAGTTAAGTACCGCTGATAAAGCCCGCAGACAACTATTGCGCAAAGGAAAGGCCATACTTGTAAAAGAAATGGCCAAGACGCGCAGGCATTTATCTCTTCACGAGCTATTTAATGGGCCAGCAAGAGAGTGGTTGCAAGTAATTTTCCCAATATGCTTGAGTTCGCCAGAAGTCTTAGCCGGGGCACTGCCACTTGAAGAAGGGTTATTTAGCTTGGGTATATTTGACGAAGCTAGCCAATTACCTTTGGCACATGCCGTTGGGGCATTGCAACGAGTCAAAAAATTGGTCGTCGCAGGAGATCCGCAGCAAATGCGACCCAATTCCTATTTTAGTCAAAGTACGGAAGGTGTAGTAGATTTATTGCATCAGGCGGCGTTTCATCTAAAACGTTGTCATTTACATCACCATTACCGCAGCGAAGACCCAATACTTATTGCATTTTCAAACAAGTATTTTTATCAAGGTAAGCTCATCGCATGGCCAGCTGCTCTTCAACCTACAAGTGGCCTTTTCGATCACTATATTTCCGAAGGGATTTATTCAGAGCAACAGAATCAAAAAGAAGCCAAAGCCATTGCCCAGCAACTACATCAGTTGTTAAAACAAAAACAAACACTTGGGGTAGTAGCTTTCTCTGAAAAACAACTCAATTGCATTTACCAACAACTTAATGATGCCGATCAGCTATTGCTAGAAGAGCGCATAGGTGAACGCAGTGCTTATTTTCTGACTCTAGAAGAGGTTCAGGGAGAAGAATGCGATATCTTATTAATCAGTTTTGGCTACGCAAAAAATGAAACGGGCCAATTTAGTTTAAAACTCGGGCCAATGGTGCAGCATCAGGGGGCAAGGCGACTCAATGTACTGCTTACCCGTGCAAAATTTGCACTGCACTTTTACAGCAGTATTCGCGCAACTGACTTTCCAGACAAACGCAGTGAAGCAGCTCAATTACTCTGGGATTGGTTCGTTTTTTTGGAAAAAGAACACGGTTCTTTTCCTGTTGAGAATAGCGATTTGCTTTTAAAATCAGCTACTAATTATGCTACTTACTTGAATTATTATCGGGTACTGAAGCAGCGTCGGGCCCTGAACTTTCCCGCTTAGGTACAGGATCATAGCCAAATCCTCCACGCGGATGGCACCTCGAAATACGTTTCAATCCTAGAAGTGTCCCTTTGAAGGGGCCCCAGATGTGAAGTGCTTCGATCATATAGGCCGAACAACTCGGTGTGTACCTACAACTTGGTGGCAATAAAGGTGATATGATGAGCTGATAAATTCGCACCAAAAGATAGAGGGGAAAACTCAGTATTTTATTAATCCATCGCATGTTGTCAAAAATAAGCAATTTCAACATGTCCATGTGTAAACAAAGTTACTGTAACAAAGAAGCGAAATTGCGTTATGCTTATTTTTAAAGCATGAATCCAATCCCACATCTTTGCTCTATTTTTATTTGCATGGCTTTTCAAACTTTTCTGAGCCAACCACTAGAAAATTGGGAAGCGCACAAAATTGAAGTAACACAAGCATCTGGTCGTCAAACAATCATGCATGCTGAAGCCATATTTGAAGACCGCTGGGATCAACTTCCTCAATCGCAATTTTGGAAAAAAATTATGCTCCTTTCACCCGATTCTTGCTTGATAAACGTGGCTTCAAACAGGCAGGTGCTCGAGCAGATGTCCTTCAAAGATTGGAATGCACAAACCGAGGAGCAAAAAAACCAAACCCGACAACACCTTCGTGAAAAAAATGGACTGCCCAATGATACCCGGATTTATGTAACTACAGGTAAAAATGATTTTTATAAATTCAACGAGGTTTATCCGAGTATAGATAAAGGGGTGGCCGCGTTTGAGCGTTATGGTGTTGACCCCTGGTATGCGCAATCCATTTTATTAATTGAAAGTCCAGCGCAACTCAAAAAGTCTAGTACTGGTGCCTATGGAGCTTTTCAACTGATGCCAGGAGTAGCCCGATCGATGGGTCTGGTAGTCAATAGTACCCTTGATGAACGCAAAGATTTTGAACGATCCGCTTATGGGGCAGCACAACTCATCAGAAGGGTATGTATTCCGGAAGCCAAAAATATTTTAAACAAGCATGGAATTGCATATAATGAAACCGAACTGTGGTTCAGACTTTTTGTATTGCATGTGTATCATGCCGGCGCACTCAATGTTGCCGCAGTAGTGGATAAAATACAGCCCCAAGAAGGTTCACAAGAACTCATAAAAGCAATGTGGCAAAACAGTGCCGCCGGTTTTGGTAATAATTCCCAAAACTACACGCAACTCGCACTAGCGGCTCAGCTAATTTTACATGACATGGTCTATGAAAATTGTACCGAAATTAACCCATGTCTGGGGCGTTGAGCCAAGTCATACAACCCTGCTCTAGCTGTAAATTAGATTCAAAATTGTTGCTGTAAATTCCGCCGGTACCAAATCCCTGAGGCAATAGTAGATCATATGTTGAGCCAAATTGAACGATAGCGTTCAGTCCTATGGAACTCTCAAGTGCGCTTGTTAGCCACCAACCTATTTGCCTTTCTTTGGCCAAGTCAATCCATTCGCTCACCCCTGAGAAACCACCATGCAAACTAGGTTTTAGAATAAGGAACTGGGGGTGGAGCGCATCTAATAACCCACATTTTTCCGCTCGAGTATACACACCTATTAATTCCTCGTCTAGCCCAATTGGAAGAGGCGAATTGGCGATCAATTGCCTAGAGGCTGAGTGTTGGCCAGCGGCTATAGGTTGCTCAATGCTATGTACTTCTAATTTAGCCAATTCATTGAGGATCGCAGGAGCATTTTCAAAGCTAAAGGCTCCATTGGCATCAACGCGCAGCGTCAATGCAGAGGCGGGTGCTGCAGCTCGGAGCTCTTTAAGTAGGTCAAGTTCTTGATGCCAATCCAAGGCGCCAATTTTTATCTTTACGGTATGATAACCCGAGGCAATTTTTTCAAAAGCCTGATGGCGCATGTCTGAAAGTGCACCCATCCATACCAAACCATTGATAGGGATTTTGCTTTCATTGCGCGTAAAAGGGGTGTCATACAAGCGCTTGCTCCCATTAGCTTGGATAGAAAGTAAAAGTAATTCAAGCCCAAAGATAAATGACGGATAGTTGCACCATTGATGGGCAAAATCTAGGTAGTATGGATCATTAAAAAAGTTTTGAGCAGACCATGAATCAAGATGTGGCTTGAATTGCAGAATGAATTTTTGCAGTTCAGTTTCGTACTGGATTTGGTCTTTATATTCTGGTGAAAGCCCCGGAATTACTGGAAATTCAGTTTGAGCCATCAGTCCATTGGGTAATGGGTATTGATAAATCCAAGAGGGCTTAGTATGCAAGACCCCCCTACTTGTTCCGGCCGCCTGCTTGAAACGCAGCACATGCAAAAATAAATTTTCAGACATGATGATAAGGTTCGCCTTTGATGATACTAAATGCCCGATAAAGCTGTTCTAGAAATATCGTTCGCACCATTTGATGAGAAAATGTCATCTTTGATAACGCTAGTTTGTATTGTGCCCGATTATAGATTTGAGGGCTAAATCCATAGGCCCCTCCAATAATAAATACCAAATTAGAACTTTGTTGCATTTGTTTTTGCGTTAGCCAAGAGGCAAATTGAACCGAGCTCAGCTGTGTCCCTTGCTCATCTAATAGGACTACAAAATCTGTTGGCTTTAATTTGGCTAAAATCAATTCCCCCTCTTTCTCTTTGATTTGCTGTTGAGTCAGAGCTTTGGGATTTTTTAAATCTGAAATCGTAATGCGCTCATAGTTGCAATAATGCGTTAAGCGCTGCTCATAGCGAGATTCACCGATTTTGAGATCGTCAAAAGCAGTTTTTCCAACAACAAAAAGGCGGATTTTCATAAATCAAACAGCAACAACACCTGTCAACTCTGGAGCAGCCATCTTAAGTGCTTCTTCAAGCCCTCCTTTTAGAGTCATTGCAGACATCGAGCAGTCACTACATGAGCCCAAAAGGCGCACCTGAACAATCCCATCATCGGTAATTGCAACGAGTTCCATATCCCCACCATCGGCATGTAAGAATGGCCTGAGTTGGGCAATTGCTTCGCTTACTTTGGTTTGAAGTTGTTGTTTGTCCATTATTGTTGCTGTTTGTTTTGAGACATGATCAATTCAAGTTCGCTTTCAAAGTTAGAGACTAATTCATCAAAAGCCAATGTTGTGGGCGTATTTTGCTGAAAAACAGCTGGTCTGCCAGCATCTCCAGCTTCACAAACACCCTGAACAAGCGGAATACTTCCTAAAAATGGCACCTGCATTCCTTGGGCTAAATTTTTAGCGCCATCGCGTCCAAAAATGTAATATTTATTCTCAGGTAACTCTGCTGGGGTGAAATAGGCCATGTTTTCGACAATCCCAATGATTGGAACCTTAAAAGAATCTAAGCGAAACATTTGAATTCCTCTTCGGGCATCTGCAAGCGCCACCTCTTGGGGTGTAGACACAATGACTACCCCATCCAAGGGTACTGTTTGCATTAATGACAAATGAATATCGCTGGTTCCGGGCGGTAAATCAATCAATAAAAAATCAAGTTCTCCCCAATGGGCATCTGTAAAGAGCTGTGTGAGCGCCTTAGCAGCCATTGGTCCACGCCATACAACTGCGTCGTCTTGATTTGTAAAAAAACCAATGGACAATATTTGTATACCATTGGAAACAAGCGGTGCAATTAAAGATTGCCCGTCAACATCTGTCATTTTAGGGCGTTCTCCAACCAGATCAAACATGGTTGGCATCGATGGGCCATGGATATCGGCATCCACAATGCCTACTTTGTATCCTCTTTTTGCAAGACCTCCAGCTAAATTTGCAGTTATTGTAGATTTACCAACCCCTCCTTTGCCTGAAGCTACAGCAATGATGTGCTTTACTTCAGGCAAAATTTTACGTCTTGCGGTTCTGCTTTGAGCATCTAATCCCTTGATTTCACATTTAATGTTCAGATCCTGATCAAAAACGCGCTTTAGGTTGAATTCAATGGCTTCTTGCATTCGCTTTCTGGCATGTAATGCAGGATTTGAAATACGCACCACTAAATGAATTGACTTGTCTTCAATAGTCAGCGTTTCAATTAAATTTAAACTGACTAAATCATTTTTTAAATCTGGTTCAGTGATTTTTCCTAATACTTCGAGTACTGCGGCTCTATTGATTGACATTGGTTGATTTTAAGGATTGAATAGAATGGTACATGAAATTGATAACCTTTTTGGAGTCGCCTTGTTCGCGATTCATGATTTCATAATAGCTAGTGCCTATGCGTTGCACTCTGTAAATGAAATAACGCGCATTTTTTTTTGAAACAAATTCACCTTTAACCTTGCGCCTGTAGATCAAAAGATTCTTTGTTTCCTTAACAATTTCAATTTCAAAAAATTTATTCGGCTTTAACAATTTCTGTTTGAATTCTTCAAAACGAAATGAGTAATCACCATAATCTTCAATATGCAAGGTGAAATTCCTTCCAACTTCTACCTTCCAACGAAAGCCTCCAATTTCATGACTTACGCTTGGTTTGAGAGATGTGCCTATCCCAGCACTTGCATTGGGAAGCATCATTTTGGCATTGAGGTCGTCTTTTGTAAAGTCATAGAGACTGTATTGTACATAATCAAATTGATTTGTTTCTGTGCGCGAACATGCCATTAGCGCAAAGGTCAGTATGACAAAAAAGCTTACCTTCATTGGTACAAAGATACATCCGTTTAGCTTTTTTTTACAATTTCGCAATATGGAAAGACAAACTACTTTTATTGCTGGGCTTTTTTTAATGCTATCAATTATTTTTGGTGCCTTCGGTGCGCATGCGCTCAAGTCGATCTTAGCAATAGAACAACTTCACACTTTCGAGGTGGGCGTGAGATACCAGGGCTTCTTGGCTATGGGCGTGCTGTTATTAGCCTTGAATTATGACCGTTTTCAATTTGATCTTAAGCGTTTACTCTGGGCTATGTTGTTGGGCATGTTTCTTTTTTCTTTTTCATTATATGCCATTGTACTAGCACCTTATTTTTTACCTCAAATTTCGTTGCGCTTTCTTGGACCAATTACCCCCATGGGTGGGGCAATCAGTATTGGATCGTGGTGCGTTTTTCTTTTTCGTCTGTTAAAATACGGAAGACCATAGAACTTTTTTAAAAGGAATGTTTTGTTATTAAAGAATAGTTTTTACTTTTGATTAGTTTTTCATCTTTTAAACGATTATTTTTTAAACATTATGACTCCTCTTGCACTCGGAAGTAAACTTCCACCCTTTATTGGAACAGACCAAAATGGCAATAGCATAGATAGCAAAACCCTGCTTGGTAAAAACCTCGTCATTTATTTTTATCCCAAAGATGACACGCCTGGTTGCACTGCACAGGCTTGTAGCATTAGGGATGGAGAGGCAGCTCTTTTGGCAGCCCAAATTCAAGTTATCGGTATCAGCGCAGATAGCGTTGCTTCGCACACCAAATTTGTCAATAAGTACCAACTGAATTTCCCCTTGATTTCCGATACGGATAAAACAATCATTGAGCAATTTGGAGTTTGGGGGCAAAAAAAATTCATGGGTCGTGTATACGATGGTATTCATCGGATGAGCTTCTTATTTGACCAAACTGGAACGCTTATCAAGGTGATTGAAAAACCAAACACCAAAGATCACGCAAACGAAATTCTAGCCTGTTTTCAGTAGAACGTAAATACTTTACGATCTCATGCCAACAACTTTGTAAAAATTATTCACCGAGCTCAGCTCACAACAACAAACGATATGTCTAAAGAACAAAACCTCGACAAACTCAAAGCGCTCCAATTGACCATGGAGAAGCTTGACAAAACCTTCGGTAAAGGTGCCGTGATGAAACTTGGAGATGCCCCTGTAGAAAATGTAGAGGTGATCCCGACAGGTTCACTTACCTTAGACCTTGCCCTTGGCATCAATGGCTATCCGAAAGGTCGCGTAGTTGAAATCTATGGCCCAGAGTCATCGGGCAAAACGACCTTGGCTATTCATGCCATTGCAGAAGTACAAAAACAAGGTGGCATTGCCGCATTCATAGATGCAGAGCATGCTTTCGATCAATTCTATGCTCAAAAACTAGGCGTAGATATCTCCAATTTATTGATCTCTCAGCCAGATAATGGAGAACAGGCTCTTGAAATTGCCGACAACCTCATTCGATCAGGCGCCATAGATTTGATCATCATTGATTCTGTTGCTGCACTGACTCCAAAAGCCGAAATCGAAGGAGAAATGGGAGACTCCCAAATGGGCTTGCAAGCACGTTTAATGTCAAAAGCACTGCGCAAATTAACCGGGTCTATTAACAAGGCCGGATGCTGCTGTATTTTCATCAACCAACTTCGAGATAAAATTGGCGTCATGTTCGGAAATCCAGAAACAACAACTGGTGGCAACGCCCTCAAATTTTATTCTTCAATTCGTATTGACATTCGTCGTGCAACACAACTCAAAGATGGCGAAGATGTCATTGGTAATCGCGTGAAGGTGAAGGTAGTTAAAAATAAAGTGGCTCCACCATTTAGAAAAGCCGAATTTGATATCATGTACGGCGAAGGAATTTCGAAAGTCGGAGAAATCATCGATCTAGGGGTAGACTTGAATATTCTCAAAAAGAGTGGCTCATGGTTCTCTTATGGAGAAACAAAATTAGGCCAAGGCCGCGATGCCATCAAAGCATTGATACTCGACAATCCAGAACTTATGGAAGAACTCGAGGCAAAAATCAAAGATGCACTTGTAACACCAAATGGTCAAGCTGAAGTGCTACAAGATTAGACCTATCGTTTGGTTGGAAAGCGGCGCTCTTATGGGTGCCGTTTTTTTTTGCAATAAAAAAAATCAAATCACGTTCTAGGCAATAACTGAAACTTATTTTATCTTCGATTTACTTTTAAACTTGAAAACTATGAAAACCTACCTTTCACTCATTGCCGCATCAGCTATTCTTCTTAGTACCAATACAAGTTGCAAGAAAAAAGGCTGTATTGATCAAGATGCCGTAAACTATAATGCTGCGGCAAAAAAGGACGATGGCTCGTGTAAATACGCACCAACACTTACTATCAATGGAAATAATCCAGAAAATATGAATGTCGGCGATAACTATACAGACGCTGGCGCTACCGCTACCAACAAGGATGGAAGCGCAGTTACGGTAAGCACAGACAATCAAGTAGATAACACCACCAAAGGCACTTATGTAGTTACTTACACCGCCACCAATGAGAACGGCACTACCACCGCTACGCGTACTGTGAATGTAAATATAGGACAAGGAAATTGGCTAGTGACATGGGCCGTCACTAGTGACTGCGGCAATGCCTTCCCGCTAACACCAGATCCGGCGATCAATCCGGGTGCAAATGAACTTGAGTTAATTATTGATAATATGTTCAATTTGGTTGGTGGCACTGCCAATGCCAATATCAATGGCAATCAAATTACAGTTCCATCCCAAACCATAGATTTTACACTCGGCCAAGTAACATTTGATGGTGCAGGGGCAATAAATAACCAAGCCAACCTCATCACCATTACCTACAACTATGTCAATACCATTCCACTCATTGGTGGTTCAGGGACTTGCACTGCTACTTATACCAAGCAATGATCCACGTTAGTATTTACCATTTAAAGGCCCGAATTGGGCCTTTTTTTGTACCCATGAGTGTAGCTTAGGTTACAATTCCAAAGTGGTCAATTGATTAATTTTGCATCATGAGCAAATTCAACGATATTATACAATCTGATGTGCCTACGCTAGTAGATTTTCATGCCACTTGGTGTGGGCCATGTAAAATGATGTCTCCAATACTTGAACAGTACAAAACTAAACAAGGAAACAAACTGCGCATATTAAAAATTGATGTCGATAAAAATCCAGCCATTGCAGACCGATTCAAGGTCAGGGGGGTTCCCACTTTTGTATTATTCAAGGCGGGGAAATTACTGTGGCGAGAAAGTGGAGCTTTTCCGCTCGCCACGCTTGAGGCGAAATTAAAACCCTTCCTTTAGATTGCAAACAATTCGATAAAAACGAAACCCTTCTTTTTTTATTCCGTATTTGCTTTCCAAGGCAGATTAAAGTACTTTTGCCCGTAATTTTCAAATTAATAATCTTTTATGAACGCAATTTACATCCCCATTGTATTGTCCATTGTCGGACTTTTATTTATGCTTGTAAAAATGGCTTGGGTTAAAAAACAACCTGCCGGTGATGACAAAATGCAAACAATTGCCAAAAGCATCAAAGAAGGTGCAATGGCATTTTTGTCAGCTGAGTACCGTTTACTGGCCATTTTTGTTGTTTTGGCTTCTGCAGCACTTTTTGGAATTTCCACAGTCGTAGAAACCACCCATTGGCTTATCGTTCCGGCATTTGTAGTTGGAGCAATTTTCTCTGCAATTGCAGGAAATATTGGTATGCGTGTCGCAACAGATGCCAATGTACGCACTACTGAAGCTGCTAAAACGTCTTTACCCAATGCACTTAAAGTTTCTTTTGGTGGTGGGACAGTAATGGGCCTTGGTGTTGCGGGATTAGCAGTTCTTGGTCTTTCTTTGTTTTTTATGTTCTTCCTTTCATTCTTCTTAAAAGGAGAGTCATGGAATAACGAAGACATGACAATGGTTCTTGAAGCATTGGCTGGGTTCTCTTTAGGCGCCGAGTCTATTGCATTATTTGCTCGTGTTGGTGGCGGTATTTATACAAAAGCAGCCGATGTGGGCGCAGACCTAGTTGGTAAAGTGGAAGCAGGAATCCCTGAAGATGATCCACGCAACCCAGCAACGATTGCTGACAATGTTGGTGACAACGTAGGTGATGTTGCAGGTATGGGTGCAGACCTTTTTGGCTCCTATGTTGCAACTGTTTTGGCTTCTATGGTACTTGGTAATTATATAATCAATGATATGGCCAACAATGGTCAAAAATTGACAGCATTCCAAGGAATGGGACCAATTTTATTACCAATTATGATTGCAGGTATAGGAATTATTGCCTCAATTATCGGCACCTTCTTAGTACGTATTTCTTCTAACGACGCCAAAGAGAACGAAGTTCAACGTGCGTTGAATATCGGTAATATTACTTCTATTGTTCTTTCTGCTATTGCTGGATGGTTCTTGGTGAAATGGATGTTGCCAGAAACTATTCAGATGAATTTCTTCGGTGAAGGAGTGTTAGAAATTCCAAGTCGCCATGTGTTTTACGCAACTTTGGTAGGGCTTTCTGTTGGATACCTTATTTCTTTCTTTACAGAATATTACACAGCACTTGGCAAGAAGCCAGTTTTGGATATTGTTCAAAATTCATCTACCGGTGCAGCGACTAACATTATCGCAGGCTTATCAACTGGTATGATCTCTACCTTTTCTTCTGTTATCTTATTTGCAGCCGCTATTTGGGGTTCCTATGCCTTGGCTGGTTTTTATGGTGTAGCTATTGCAGCTTCTGCTATGATGGCTACTACAGCTATGCAGTTGGCCATTGATGCCTTTGGCCCAATTGCAGATAACGCCGGAGGTATTGCAGAAATGAGTGAATTGCCAAAAGAAGTGCGTCAGCGTACGGATGTACTAGATTCTGTAGGTAACACCACTGCAGCTGTTGGTAAAGGATTTGCTATTGCTTCTGCCGCGCTAACGGCACTTGCCTTATTTGCGGCCTATGTAACATTTACAGGTATTGAAGGAATCAATATTTTCAAAGCTCCTGTGCTTGCCGCGTTATTTATTGGTGGCATGATACCTGTCGTATTTTCTGCTCTTGCCATGAAATCTGTAGGAAGTGCAGCTATGGATATGGTTAACGAAGTTCGCAGACAATTCCGTGAAATTCCAGGCATTATGGAAGGTACCGGCAAACCAGAATACGGTAAATGTGTAGAAATCTCGACCAAAGCAGCTCTACGAGAAATGATGTTGCCAGGGGCTCTCACCATCGTAACACCAATTTTAATTGGTTTAGGTACAGGCTTTATTTCAGGCGATTGGAAAATGGCTGCTGAAGTGCTCGGTGGTTATATGGCAGGTGTAGCTGTCTCTGGGGTATTGTGGGCAATTTTCCAAAACAATGCCGGTGGTGCTTGGGACAACGCTAAAAAATCATTTGAAGCTGGGGTTATGATCAATGGTGAAATGACCTTCAAAGGATCAGATGCTCACAAAGCTGCTGTTACAGGAGATACGGTTGGTGATCCATTCAAAGATACATCTGGTCCGTCAATGAACATCCTCATTAAGTTGACTTGTTTAGTTGGATTGGTGATTGCACCTATTATGGGTGAAAAAATCAAAGATTCTGAGCCAAAAGCAAAACATAACTGCGAAATGTCAGCTGATATGAACTGTGACATGGGTGCATGCGCTTCTATGAACAAAGAAGAATGTTCAAAAGACAAAGCAGCTTGTTGTGATAAACATTAAGCACTTACTTGCTTAATTCTCAAAAGCCACCCAAAAAGGTGGCTTTTGTTTTTATCACTTTTGATTGCTTTGAAAAAAGTAACTTTAGTTCATGTCAAATACGCTTTCGAATCCAAATAAGGATTTTTTTCAGAATGTATACGAGGTTGTTCGGCTCATACCAAAAGGAAGGGTAACAAGCTACGGTGCGATTGCCAATTATCTTGGTGCCAAACAAAGTGCGCGCATGGTGGGTTGGGCTATGAATGCCAGCCATCGGTATAAAGACATTCCTGCACACCGGGTTGTCAATCGAAATGGCCTGCTGACGGGAAAGCACCACTTTGATGAACCAAATCAAATGCAATTGTTATTAGAACTCGAAGGGGTGAAAATCGTTCAAAACAAAATTCAACAATTTGAAAAAGTTTTTTGGGATCCTGAGAAAGAATTGGGTTTGCCTTAATTGATTCTGCTATTTTTGCTATCTAATATTTGACAAATGAAATTTGCAACCAAAGCTATTCATGCTGGTGTTCATCCAGATCCAGCAACTGGTGCCATCATGACACCCATTTACCAAACCTCAACTTATGTTCAAGAAGGCGTTGGCAATCACAAAGGCTATGAATATTCTCGTACGCTGAACCCAACAAGACATGCCCTCGAAAAAAATATTGCAGCCATTGAGAATGGAAAGCACGGTGCTTGTTTTGGATCCGGTCTTGCAGCCATTGATTGTGTCATTAAAATGCTCAATCCCGGAGATGAAATCATCTCAACCAATGACCTTTACGGAGGTTCTTACAGAATATTTAATACCATTTTTGCAAAATATGGTTTAATTTTTCACTTTGTAGACATGCAAGATCCAAACGCTGTCAGCGCACTGGTAAACAAAAACACAAAGCTCATCTGGGTTGAAACACCTACCAACCCCATGATGAATATCATCGATATCAAAGCCATGGCAGCAATTGCAAAAGAAGCAGGAGCCCTACTTTGTGTAGACAATACATTTGCCACGCCCTACCTTCAGAACCCGCTCGATCTTGGTGCAGATATGGTAATGCACTCAGTTACCAAATACCTCGGAGGACATTCAGATGTAGTGATGGGAGCATTGGTATGTAATGATGATGCCTTGGCAAATGAAATGTATCGCATTCAGAATTCTTCAGGTGCCGTTACAGCTCCTATGGACTCCTTTTTAGTTTTACGAGGAATCAAAACTCTGCACCTACGTATGCAAAGACATTGTGAAAACGGTGAAAAAATCGCTAACTTCCTAACAGCACATCCTAAAATAGATAAGGTGTATTGGCCCGGATTTGAGAACCACCCAAACCATGCAGTAGCCAAGGCGCAAATGCGTGGATTTGGAGGTATGATTTCTTTTACACTTAAAGGTAATCTTATAGAAGACGCTTTAGCTATTGTAAAGAAAGTAGAAATATTTGCTCTTGCAGAATCGCTCGGTGGAGTGGAGTCATTGATCGGGCACCCAGCCACCATGACCCATGCCTCTATCCCAAAAGAGGTGCGAGAAAAAAGTGGCGTAGTTGATTCTTTAATTCGTTTGAGTGTAGGAATTGAAGATGCCGATGACCTCATCGCAGATCTCTCTAAAGCCTTGGCTTAGGACTGCATTGAGGCAGATTAAAGTAGGTCTAAGCTCTTGAAAAACTGTTCTTTCTTTGCAGGAGAAAGCGGAATGGAGCTGCCATCTTTAAGAATTACTGAGCCTCCATCATGCTTGTCATACCGCTCAACAAAATTGAGGTTGATCAAGTGGGATTGATGCACCCTAAAAAATGAAAAACCTGAGAGCATGGTGTCATAATCCTTTAGAGTCTTTGAAACAAGTATTTTTTTACCATCGTTTAAGTAAAAGAAGGTATAGTTTTTGTCTGCTTCACAATGGACAATATCATCTATCTCGATTACAAAAATACTTTCTTGGGTCTTGAGTACGAGTTTACGCTTATGGTGGGGCTGAATATTGTGTTGAAGGGCAGTAAATTGTGTGTCATCTTTTTTATGATCTATTACTTGTAATGCATTGGTAATAGAGGTATGGAGTTCTTCGGCATCAATGGGCTTAAGTATATAATCTAATGCAGAAAACTTGATGGCCTGAACAGCAAATTCTTGAAATGCTGTAATAAAAATGACTTCGAATTGTTTGAATTTAACATTCTTAAGTACGTCAAATCCATTTCCATCAGGCATTTGAATATCTAGGAGTACGATATCTGGTTGAATGTCTTCAATGGCCTCAATTCCAGAGGCCACATTTTCTCCATCTATGTAGATAGATAAATTCAAATCAAACGACTCCAACATCTTGCGGATGAAGGTTCTAGTTGGTTTTTCGTCATCTATGATCAGTACCTTTCGACTCATTACAGCTATAGTTTAAGATTCGCAATCGTACTTAAGGGGCAAAACAAGCGTTACTAAAGTCCCGGTTTGCTTCTTTGTATCGAGATCTTGAATTTGTAAGCTTCCGTTAAATTTATGCTTTTTATTTAGAATTGCGATGCGCTCCCTGGTAATATCTATGGCCATACTTTTATGTGTACGAACCTTTTTTGTAGCGGCAGATTTTTTTCGACCTACACCATTGTCTTTGATTTGAATTAATAATTGGTCCGAATTAATTGAAAAATCTACAGCTATCTTTCCACCATTGACCGTATGTAATTGTCCGTGCTCAATGGCATTCTCTATAAATGGCTGGGTGATCATCGGAGAAACCAATGCCTTATTAAACAATAATTCATCACAAATAGTAAGTTCGTAATCGAATCTGTTTTCGAAGCGCATTTTTTGAGCCGAAAGGTACTTATCTAAAATTTCTCGTTCGAGTTCAATTGGAATAAATTCCTTAGGAGAATTCTCTAAGATAAGCCGCATTAACCTTGAAAAATTAACAAGAAATTGGGATGATTTCTCGGGGTCGTTTTCATAGATATAACTCTGAATCACCGACATGGCATTGAACACAAAATGTGGGTTCATCTGAGTACGCAATAGCGTTTGAGACAATTCAGCTTCGCGCTGTTCTTGTTTGATCTTGGATTGCTGCATGCGCAAAACGTAAATAATGACCCCAAAAATGACAGCTACGATAAAAATGATTGAAATAAATAACTGTCGATCTCTTTGTAGTTCAACGATTTTCCTTTCTTTTTGAGCTCGCTCTATGGATGCCTGCTGATTGAGTATCAACCGTTCACGCTCTTCTCTTAGATTGGCAGCGGCCATTTCTTCAATACGGGCCGCACTTCGCCATAAGACACTATTTTCAAGCCAATTGGTATATTTCTGCTGATAGTCATAGGCTTTTGCTGGTTGATTCATCCTGTTAGCAATAAGGGCCAATGAACCATATGCACTGGCAATTTTAGGTCGAATGAAAGCTTCGCTTGGTAAACTTTGAAGGCTCATCAGCAAGGCTTGTTCTGCCTGGAGGTATGCTGATGTATTTAATAGATATTGCCCATAGTCAAAATATAATTCGGCTTTAAATAATGCTTCTTGCGATGGCTTAACCTGTGCTATCATGGATTGATAGGCAGTTGATAAATTGAATTGATCTGACTTTGTTGATAAGAGTAGTAGGTTGGCACGATGCACATAGCGTATGTTACCCACTTGATTAAAAAAATCATGGGCCAAAAGTGCTCGGGCATTGGCCCTTTTGTATTGGTTTTTTGCTAAATAATACTTGCTGTATAAATAGTTAGCATATGCCAATTGCTGGTTGTCATTGCTGATCTTTGCAAATTCATAAGCGCGCTTTAAATACGGAAACGCTTGGTCAACATTTTTTAAATCAATTAATATAGACGCAATTAACAATAAGGGCCGAACACGAAAATAATCGAGTTGGGCTTCTTCGGCAAGTTGCACTGAAAAAATAGACCTTTGAACAGCAGATTCATAAAGGTTGAACTGCCAAAACACTTCTGCTTGTTGTTGCATTGCTTCGATAAGCACCCATTTTTTATCGGAACGCTTGGCAAGCTGCAAGGCCAAATTACTTGCCCAAATGGCCGAATCTTTTTGAAAATTTTGAGCAAAGTTTCGAGCTATTTGCAGATATAGCGCTGTTTGTTCGCGTTTGTTTTGTTTGGTAGTTAATTGATTTAAAAGCTTTTGATAATGATATGCTTTCGAGTTGGGATAGAGCGCCGCGCCCAGTATATTTTTTCTCCATTCAAATGCGGTTTCTTTAAAATGAATGGGCATCAGTTTTTCATCAAAAATTTTAATCAACTGACTTCTATTTCCATGAAAACTTGCCCTTTCAGCCTCAACTAATGATATGAGTGCTTGATTCTCGGTTCCCGCATACGCAGCCCGTTGATTGACTAATAACAAAACTTCTTTTTGCCATTCATTTCGATCGCGCTCGTATATTAATTCAAGCAGACGCAACCTAATTTGCAACTGCGACGTCTTATTCTTTTGCAACTTAAGTTCTTGTAGTAATTGCTTTTCAGTTTGAGCAGTAATTTTCAAACTTAAAAAGATACTTAAGAATACAAAAAACAAGCTTAACTTTGACATTCTCAACGAATATACAAAATTCAAACGCATGCGTAAAACTACTTACTTAATTACCCTCCTTATTGGATTATTTCTTCAGTTCAATGCCCTGGCAAGTCACATCATTGGAGGAGAAATTTATTATGATTCCTTAGGTAACAACCAATATAAAATCACCATTGAAATTTATCGCGATTGTAATTCAGCTACCGCTTTTGACAACCCGCTGAACTATACGATTTTTCAAGCAAACGGGAGTATATTTATGGTACGATACATTGCTCCTTTCTCACAAAACGTGCTACCGGTAGTCTATGACGATCCTTGCGTAACCGTACCTAACGATATTTGTGTTGAACGCGCTATTTATGTAGATACTGTCACACTGCCATTTGGAATTGAAGGCTACTATGTTTCTTATCAACGCTGTTGTTGGACCGGTGCCATCGATAATATTGTAGATCCTGCGAGCAATGGCATTACCCTTACGACCTACATTCCAGGTTCGGCATTAGTGAATGTTCACAATCAAGGGGCTCGTTTTAATAATTACCCACCGCTGGTTTTGTGCTCTCAAAACACATTGGATTTTGACCATTCGGCTTTTGACCCCGATGGAGATTCTTTGAGCTATGAACTCTTGGCTCCGCTCCTTGGCGGAAGCCTCACTAATGTAGTTCCTGACCCTGAAGACCCAGCACCCTACACGCCAGTGAATTGGAATCCAAGTTTTTCTCAAACTGTACCCTTCGGAGCAGGTTCTAATATTACCATTGACCCAGTAACAGGTTTCATGACCTTTACACCAAATATGATCGGTAGCTTTGTTGCTGGAGTTGCCGTTAAGGAATGGCGTAATGGTGTTTTGATCAATACAAAAATTCGCACCTTTGGATATCGTGTGGTCGCTTGTCAAATTGAAGTGCCCATAGAGGTGGATGTAACTGGGCCCACCCAGCTCATCGAAGATTGTGGATTTGCCGGTTTTATTGTAAAACGCACAGATTTAACTTCCAACCTTGTCGTACAAATTAATTTGAGTGGCACAGCAACCAATGGAGATGATTATCCTTTCATTGATAGTGTACTTGTGATACCTGCAGGTGTAGCCTCTGATACCATTGGTATTTCTGCATATCTAGACGGCCTACCGGAAGGAACTGAAACCGTTTTCTTCAATGTGATCCTGCCTAACCCCTGCGACGGATCATTTGACACTACTTCCATTTCATTAAATATTATTGACTATACGCCCCTGAGCATTACAGCCGTTGACTCACTGAACGTTTGTGCAGATTTTGGTCAAGGGACAAATATTTGGTGTAATGTGCAAAACGGCATAGCTCCTTATAGCTATGTTTGGGGCCCTGGTGCCTTCCCTAATAACGATACTGTTTACGTTCAGCCCGCGATACTAGAGCCCAATTTGAACAATTTCCAAGTATATGTCATGGACCAATGTGCCAAAACAATCACTTCTCCAGTGATACGCGTTTACAACCAGTGCCCGCTTGTGGTGCCAAATGTACTGACCTTAAACAACGACGGCACCAATGACCTACTGACAATTAAAAACTGGGAAGATTACGATCAAGTAAGTATTCAAATTTTTAACCGTTGGGGTAACCTCATTTATGAAAAAGACAACTATCTCAATGATTGGAACGGCACCGACATGAACGGCAAGATCTTAGAAGAAGGCGTTTATTTTTATATGGCAACTCCACGCAGTGAAAAATATGAATATGACGACCAACAAAAAACACTCTATACCCTTCACGGATTTGTACATTTGGTGAAGCCCTAAATTTTTCTTCATAAAAAAGGCGAGCTAAGAGCTCGCCTTTTTTATTGCTTTAATTTTTTAGTCTATCGAATAAACCAGCCCTGCATGAAGGCCAATCGAGGCCGCATTGGTCTTGTATACAGGGTTGTATAAGTCAAGGTCAGCACCTAATGCATCTACACCTTTGGCATCGGCTGTGCTGTACATAAATCGTGCACTCAAAGACAGCATGACAGGAATTTTTGGTAGGCCAATACGCCCACCAACTCCCACCATATACCCCATGAAATTTTGGTATTGGTTGGTTACATCCGCAGAAAAAGAGGGGTCCATGATAGAATTTGCATTTGAGTAACTTGCACTTTTCACATTGTGCAACACCACGCCGAATTCGCCAAAAGAGCCTCTTGAGCCTCCTAGACGCGCATAGACCGGAATTTGTATGGTTTTAAGATCAATATTTGAGGTATAGTCTCCACCCAAGAGTGCATCTCCCCCTTGATATCCGGCTTTGAAATTTCCCATAAGGTATTCAATACCCAGACCGATTTTTCCAAAATTAAAGGTGCCAGCAAGGCCATAATTGGAACTCATAGCCAAATCATAATCCTGAGATGCTCCTTGATCGGAAATGGACTTGTTGAATAGAGCTGTTGCACTTTTGGCATACTTAAGGCTTATATCTGCAGTGACAGTTTGTGCTTGGGAATATCCAACACTTAAAAGAACGCATAGCGGGAAAAGTAATTTTTTCATAGTAAATAGTTTAATAGTTTGATGATAGTTGACATCCAAATTAATTGAAAAATTTGAAATATGTATCTTTATCAAATGAAGAGGTTCATATTCCTTGCTTTTGTATGCTTCAAGCTAAATGCTGCTGTTTTTGGACAAGAAATTATAAAAAGTTGGAATGTTCCACCATATGAAGTTCAATTAATTCGCTATGAACAAGTTAGAGAAAATGGCGGCATAGATATAGATCAAATAAAACACCCCAAAGAATCCACAACAAATTACAACACCTCATTTGCAGTCCTTCAAGAAGGTAAGGCAATCAACGGTGCAGCGCATATTCGCGTAAGTAAAGACTCATGCAATCTCAATTTTATAGACCTTGGTGCACAGCGCAATTTAAGTGGCATCCTAGGCCATGACATCTTCTTAAATCTCTGCACCAAAAAATTGATTGATAAGCCCATTGAAAAACCTTCATGGTTATATGCTCCAATTGATTCAGCCTTTATCAAGGACCTCATATCAGATTCTGTGCGCCTGTGTCATCCAAAAATGAACGAGGCACTAAAGATTTTTACTACCCATCAATATACAGTACTGCAAAATAAATACATCCCATCAGAATGGAAAGCCCCTTACCAACCTCGTTATCAAATCACTGTTTATCAAGGAGCAGCTAAACATGAGGTATTGCTATATTACGACCGTTACCTTATTGACGGCTACATATATTCATCAGGTAATAATCAAGGAGGTCAAGCTGAAGACTTACATTTTTGGCAAAGCAATCTCAAACTTCTTCAAAGAGATCAACTCATTGATCAAAACAGCACAGGACAGCATTGATAGACATTAATAAAAATATTGGAATTGGCCGAATAGAACGCTGGCTCAAATGGCTGCAATACAAGCTTAGTAAAAAACAATTTTTACTCATTGCCAGTATTCTAGTTGGTCTAAGTGCCGGATTTGCAGCTATTTTACTCAAATTATTTGTACACTATATTTTTCTTGCAGCCACCTATGACAAGCTGAGTAATTTTCGCTTCCTCTACTTGGTGCTTCCAGGTATTGGCCTTTTGCTAACCGTCATCATGAGCAGGTATTTTTTCAAGCACAAACTGACCAAAGGCCTTGCGCAGGTCCATGCCGCTATTGCAAAAAAGAATAGTTCAATGCCCAATAATTTGATCTATGATCAAGTACTCACTAGTTCAGTAACCGTGGGCTTTGGAGGGTCTACGGGGCTAGAGGCACCTATTGTAGTTACAGGAGCGGCCATAGGTTCAAATTTCTCTAGAAAATATAAGTTGTCCATTAAAGACCGCACCCTATTGCTCGCATGTGGTGTGGCTGGCGGCATTGGAGCTGCTTTCAATGCCCCTATTGCTGGGGTGCTATTTGCATTGGAAGTATTACTGCTTGACATCAGTATTACGGCGTTTATTCCACTCATCATAGCCGCTGCATCCGGTGCTTTGATCACTAAAATCATTCTTCATGATGGCATCTTGCTTACCTTCTCACTTAAAGAAACTTTTGATTATACCAATGTGCCGTTTTATGCTGTTTTAGGTTTGCTTGCTGGCCTGGCATCTGTATATCATATGCGTACATTTCTTAAAATTGAAAACCTGACACAACGCTTGAAAGGCGGTGTATACATCAAAGTGCTCATTGGGGGTGCCATTCTTGCCGCATTGATTTTTATTTTCCCCTCACTTTTTGGTGAAGGCTATCAAAGCATTAAAATATTAGCCGATAAAGATCCAAGGAGCCTCATGGATAATAGTTTGTTTGAAAATTTCAATAAATACCCCTGGGTAGTGCTCTGTTTTACGGTCGTGGTAATGTTTGCCAAACCGTTTGCTACGGCTCTCACACTTGGTGCTGGCGGGAATGGAGGAAATTTTGCGCCCTCACTTTTCGTTGGCGCCTACCTTGGCTATTCATTTTCAGAGGCGCTCAACCTCAGCGGATTTTTCAATTTGCCAGTAAATAACTTTACCATTGTAGGAATGGCAGGAATTCTAGCGGGAATTTACCATGCTCCTTTGACAGCCATTTTCTTGATCGCTGAAATTACGGGAGGCTATACGCTGATGATTCCCCTGATGCTCGTGGCTTCTATCAGTTATGCAGTATCAAAATATTTTGAACCTTTTGCTATGGATATCAAGCGCAGTGTTAAGAAAGGAGAAGCCTTAACCCAAGATCGCGATAAAAACATACTTTTCTCGCTCAAAACAGATGAATTTATTGAAGCTGATTACCCCTTATTGCATCCCGAAGACCATCTTGAAGAATTGATTGAAATTTTGGCCCATTCATCGCGCACAGTTTTTCCTGTGATCAATGAAAATAAAGAACTACTTGGCTTAGTATGGTTAGACAATGTACGTTCTGTCATGTTTAAGCCGGAACTCTATCAGGATTTGACAGTAGGAGAATTAATGAGTGAATGCAAACAAACCATTAGCCCTCAAGACGCCATGGAGCAGGTGATGCACATTTTTGAAACGACCAATCAAATTGTTTTACCCATTGTAGAGAATGGCTATTACCGTGGTTTTATTAATAAATCGACTATATTCTCTGCTTACAGAAAATCCTTAAAAATTAATACCTTGGATTAAATATGACAGCAGAACTCATCATACTCCTTAGTGGGATACTCCTGACGGCGTATCTATTAGATCTTAGTGCAAAGTTTACACGCATTCCAACAGTAATATGGCTGTTGGCTATAGGTTGGGGCTTACAACAATTTACCAACTATGCCCACATTCATGTACCTGATCTTTCGGAGGTGCTACCCGTTTTTGGTACCATTGGACTCATATTAATTGTCTTAGAAGGTGCCCTTGATTTAAAACTGAGTACGAGGGCCATTCCTTTAATCAGCCGAGCCCTCATCATGTCCGTTCTTCCTTTTATTGCCTTTAGTGGGCTATTTGCATGGGCTTTGGTACAATATGAACACTGTTCTTGGCGCTTAGCTATTCTAAATGCAGTGCCTTTTGCTATCATTAGTAGCGCTATTGCCATCCCTAGTGTGAAGAATTTCAGTAGCAGTGTGCGCGCCTTTATTACCTATGAGAGTAGTATTTCAGATATCATTGGAGTGTTGGTATTCAATTTTATTTTGGTGAATAAGTTCGTCAATGCCACTGCCCTATTTGGATTTTTTGGGCAGATCATCATTGTGCTCATTTTTTCGATTATTCTCACCATTTTACTTTCATTTATGTTGAGTAGGCTGTCTCATCATGTCAAATTTGGCCCCATCTTATTACTCATATTGTTGCTTTTTGGCCTGAGCAAACTTTGGCATTTGCCTGGGCTATTATTTATTCTGATTTTTGGTTTAGCCCTCAGCAATTTGCATTTGTTTAGAGAATGGAAAATTGCAAGTATTTTTCAACCCGAAAAAATCCCGCATGAAATCAAGCAGTTTTCAGATATCGTTGCTGAGGCCACCTTTTTAATCCGTTCTTTATTTTTTGTAGTTTTTGGTTTCATGATACAAACCAAAGATATACTCGACATACAGGTTTTGCCTTGGTCTTTGGGCCTCATGGGTTTGCTTATTATTTTGCGGTTTATTTTTCTACTCTTAATAGGTCAAAAAAATAGACCCTATCTATTTGTGGCGCCTAGAGGCTTAATTACCATTCTCTTATTTTTAAGTATCCCTATGAACATGCGCATACCAATAGTAAATAATGCACTCATCATCCAAGTTATTTTAATGAGTATTGCGCTGATGATGCTTGGCTTGCTTTTTTACTCTGAACCTAAAAAACGCAATACTGAAGATGAACAAGTTTAGCATCCTATTTATTTTCCTCTGGGGAGCTTTGAACCTCAGCGCACAATTTACTGAAAATATCAAAGGTGAATTATTTGGAACCAATATCACTCAGGCCGATCTTGAACTGCTTTATACCCACGCTCCTGACCTCTATATGTTGGATATAGATTTCAAAGGTCAATCGCTGGTGCTACCTAACTTTCAAAAATTAGAAATACTTGCCATACGCAGTGATTCTCTCAACAATCTTATCCTACCTGACACTCTACCCTCTTTAGGATTGATTGATTTTGATATGCCCTTGCTAAATTCGCTTAGTGAGCCAATTCTTCCAAAGCTCAATCAACTAACTTTGTTGGCAAAACTAGATTCCCTGCCTTCCTTTTTATGCAACTCCGAAGAATTAGAATTGGTAGACCTGACCAATTTGAAAGATACCCCCATTGACAGCTGTTTTGAACAACGATTTCACAACGGCGATTTTAATTATTCAATGTGTATCATCTTAAACGAGACAGCTATCCTTAAAGATATATATTCACCACCCGGTATTGATCAAATATACCCATCAGAGAATAATTCAGAAGAAGAATACGATGACTTGATGGATATAAGTAAAACATGGCGTAGAATTCAAATCATTAAAAAGGCCAGTGGATTTATGCTAGCCGGGGTGCTTTTTTTGCTTTTGAAAAGTTAGTAAAGAGCAATATTTCGTATGATTTTACGTTATTAAAACGCAAAATAATAAGGCATGAAAAGTTTTGTTTTATCTCTGATTACGCTGGTAGTTTTAAGTGCTTGTCAAAAAAACACCCAAGACTTCAACTTACTTAAAAAGCTCTCTAAGGAATATGCCAAAATAACAGAATGTGAACTCGAGGGGCAAACTGTCTATAAAGGGCAACTCAATGCCTATGATGCACCAGAAATGGTATACAATACCAAAGGTGAGTTGTTGTGTATCTGCGACTGGAGCTGGGGGAGCCCAGAAACCATTTGTTTTGATATTCTTAAGTGCAAAGTGATCTACTGTAAAAAAGACAACATCTGGGGCCAACCGGCAGTGGATACCTACGGTCTAAACTAAAAAAGCACCACCAAGTTGGCAGTGCTTTTTTGTGATCCCGTTTGGATTCGAACCAAAGACCTACTGCTTAGAAGGCAGTTGCTCTATCCAGCTGAGCTACGGGACCAAATCGATCTATTTTAATCAAAAAAGGGGGATGATTGCTCATCCCCCTTGTCGGGGCGGCAGGATTCGAACCTGCGACCTCCTGGTCCCAAACCAGGCGCGATGACCGGACTACGCTACGCCCCGAACTGAAGTTCGATACGGTCTAATTTAGTGGCGGTGGGAGCGGGATTCGAACCCGCGGTACAGTTACCCGTACGACAGTTTAGCAAACTGTTGGTTTCAGCCTCTCACCCATCCCACCATGTGTTCAATGAACGGATGGCAAAAGTACAAAAACTATCGGTTTTTTAAAGCTTTTTTTAATTTTTTTTATCCCTCGTAAGTAAATTTTCCGTGTTGGCTGGAAATTGTCACACGTTTGTGGTCTGAAGCTTCGACCCTACCCACGACCTGAGCTGCAATGCCGTATTGCTCCGAGATACGAATAACTTCTGGCGCAAGTTCCTCACTCACATATACTTCCATGCGATGCCCCATATTAAACACCTTGTACATTTCTTGCCAAGGTGTCTTGGATTCTGCCTGAATCATTGTAAATAAAGGAGGCGTTGCAAATAAATTATCCTTAATCACATGCAGGTTCTCTATGAAATGTAATACCTTGGTTTGTGCCCCACCAGAACAATGTACCATTCCATGAATTTGATCAGCATGCGCATCTAAAATTGCTTTAATTACAGGAGCATAAGTGCGTGTGGCCGATAAAACCAACTTACCAGCATCAAGAGGACTCCCCTCAACTTGATCAGTAAGTCGTTTAGATCCGCTGTAAACTAAGTCTTTTGGTAAGGAGCTGTCATAGGTTTCGGGGAAGTCGTCGCCGATAGAATGATGGAAAACATCATGACGCGCACTAGTCAGGCCATTTGAACCCATGCCTCCATTGTATTGATTTTCATAAGTGGCTTGCCCAAATGATGCCAAACCAACAATGACATCGCCCGGGCGAATTCCATCATTTGAAATGACTTTGCTGCGCGGCATGCGACAAACTACCGTTGAATCTACTATAATTGTACGCACTAGATCGCCGACGTCTGCGGTTTCTCCACCTGTAGAGTAGATATCTATGCCATAACCACGCAACTCTTCTAGCAACTCTTCTGTGCCATTGATAATTGCTGCGAGCACTTCTTTTGGTATCAGGAGTTTATTTCTACCAATTGTACTTGAAACCAAAATAGGGCCTGTGGCACCAACGCAAAGCAGGTCATCGATATTCATGATGAGTGCATCTTGGGCAATTCCTCTCCACACAGAAAGATCTCCGGTTTGTTTCCAATAAGCATAAGCCAAAGAAGATTTTGTGCCTGCTCCGTCTGCATGCATTACCACACAATAATTCGGATCACCCGTAAGGTAATCAGGGACGATTTTACAAAAAGCTTGAGGGAAAAGTCCTTTGTCTAGCTTTTCAATGGCGCTATGAACATCTTCTTTGCCGGCAGAAACGCCGCGTTGTTGGTAACGGTTGTCAGACATGTCTATTCTATTTTATGCCACGACGCTTTTTGATCGCTTCGTAGGCATCCTGTATTTGTTGAAATTTTTCTTTAGCACCTTTTAAATATTCTTCGCCCATATGCGCAACTTTGTCAGGATGGTGAGCAGCTGCCATTTTACGGTAAGCTTTTTTGAGCTCATCATCAGTGGCTTTCTCTGTTAGGCCTAAGATTTTGTAATCTGAATCTACATTTCTGTAGAACATATTGCGTAAACTCTCAAACTCTACGGCTGGAATTCCCAACATGGTGGCAATTCTGGAAATAACATTGATTTCTGCCTTGCCCACCTCTCCATCTGCCTTGGCAATACCAAACAGATAATGAACGAGCTGCACCCTCACCTCTTGAGTCATACGCATGCGAATGTCGTGGCAAATATCTTGCAAAGGAATGTTTGGTGCATCCAGAAATTGCTTGAGCGTTTGCAAATGTGTGGCGTTAAATTGCCTGCCGAATTGTGCGGCAAAAAATTGCTTGACAAAATCGAGTTCGATACGCAACACCTTCCCATCGGCTTTCATGACTGCAGCAGATAGCGCCATGAGCATTGTTGGCAAGTCATAACGAGAACTCTGCTGGCGGTAGAATTCAAAAGGATCTTGGCCAAATCCTTGATTGGAAGTTGATGCCCCTCCTTTGGAGGATTGTTGATATTGATCAATTAAAGAACCGATGGCAAAACCCAAAAAGGCAAGTCCAATTTTACGTGTCAATACCAGGGCGCCAATGCCCAAGAGCCATTTATACAAAATCTAATTTTTTAGCCAGTTCAAAGCTACTCATTTAAGCAATATGTTCGATATTTCGCTGAATGAACGCATCTAATGCTGCTCCCTTTAGTAACCCTTGGGCCAACATGGCTAGATCTATCAATTGCTTTGAGCTCTCAGTCTGCGCCTCAGCTTCTTGGGTGAGTAGTTTGGCAATTGCCGGATGATTGGCATTGACCGTAAGGTTAAACATTTCAGGAAAAGCACCGTAAAATCCGCCTCCTCCTCCGAGCTTTTGTTGTTCCATCATTCTGCGAATAAATTCAGGCTGCGTAATAATGATAGGCGCCTCTTGTTCACTCATGCTCTCAAATTGAACGGTGTATTTTTCTTTGTTGATTTGCGCTTCGAATAAAGGTTTTAATTTCTCTTCGTCCTCCTTACTCAATTTTGAAGGAATTTCATCCGTTTTTTGAATGAGTTTATCAAGGCTATCTGCATCTACGCGCGCAAAACTTATATTTTCAAAGGTTTGTTCAAGTTTGGAAATCCAATGTGGTGCAAGTGGACCTTCGAGTACCAATACTTCATAACCGCGCTCTTTTGCTTTTTTAACAAAGGCGTATTGTTCTTCTGTATCGTGGGTATAAAGCAAAACAGTTTTATTGTTTTTATCCGTTTGGAGCGGCTTCACTTTATCAATAAATTCTTGAATGGTATAGGTTTGGTCATCTGTATTTTTAAACAGACTAAATTCTTTTGCTTTTTCGGCAAATTTCTCTTCAGACAACATTCCGTACTGTACAAACACCTGAAGATCTGGCCACTTTGCTTCAAAGTCAGGACGGTCTTTTTTGAACATTTCTGCCAATTTATCAGCCACTTTTTTAGTGATGTGCGCTGAGATTTTTTTGACATTGCCATCGCTCTGTAAATAAGAGCGAGAAACATTCAATGGAATATCCGGAGAATCAATTACACCGTGTAGTAAGGTCAAAAACTCAGGTACAATTTCAGCCACGCTGTCTGTAATAAAGACTTGGTTGCTGTATAAATTGATTTTATTGCGCTGCACTTCTACATTTTCCTTGATTTTTGGAAAATATAAAATACCAGTGAGGTTGAAAGGATAATCTACATTGAGGTGAATATGAAACAGTGGCTGCTCAAAAGTCATTGGATACAATTCTCTGTAGAATTGGTCGTAATCTTCTTGTTTGAGGTCTACTGGGGCTTTGGTCCAAGCAGGGCTTGGGTTATTGACTTGGTTAGGTACCTCTATGGCAACGCGCTTGAGGTTACCTTTATCGTCTTTTTCTCCTTCTGGAGAATCGATGTATTCGGTTTTGTCGCCAAAGAACACAGGTATTGGTAAGAATTTGCAATACTTATCCAATATGCCCTGAATACGTGCTTTTTCTAAAAACTCAGCTGACTCTTCGTTGATATACAGTACAATATCTGTTCCTCTTGTGTTTTTGTCAATATCAATGAGTGTAAATTCTGGTGATCCGTTACTTTCCCATTGTACTGCTTGGGCCCCTTCATAACGGGCTAAGGTTTTGATTTGAACTCTTTCTGCTACCATGAATGCGGAGTAGAATCCCAAACCAAAATGCCCAATAATTTGCTCTGCTCCTTCTTTTCCTTTGTACTTTTCAACGAATTCTTCAGCGCCAGAAAATGCAATTTGATTGATGTATTTGTCAATTTCTTCAGCTGTCATTCCGATACCATTATCTCGGATGGTGAGTGTTTTAGCTTCTTTATCTAACAGCACTTCTACCTTCAAATCACCAAGCTCTCCTTTAAACTCTCCATTTTTGGCCAAAACATTGAGTTTTTGTGAGGCATCAACAGCATTTGAAACCAATTCTCGCAAGAATATTTCGTGATCAGAGTAAAGAAATTTTTTGATGATCGGAAAGATATTTTCCGTTTGAACGTGAATTTGACCAGTTTTCATAGTATTTCTAATTTTTCTTGATTCACCATCTCAATAAAAATGCCACAGACTAAAAACTGACAAATTGACAAGCAAATGCGATTTTTTTGTCAATTTTGCAGCATGAAATATGCTATCATTACCGGTGCCAGCTCAGGTTTTGGCAAAGCTATCGCTCAAGACTTACAGCAAATGGGCTATGGCCTGGTTCTCCTTGCCCGGCGTTTTGAACGTCTCAAAGAACTAAAACAAACGCTCAATTCAACACCTGTTTTGATTGCAGAACTTGACGTGCGCGATGATAAGCAGGTCAATGACATCATCAAAAACCTACCGTCGGAAGTTGCTGAAAATATTTTCATTTTGATAAACAATGCAGGCCTGGCCGTTGGTCGAGGGCCTTTAGATGAAGGCCTTTCTGACGATTGGAACCGCATGATAGACACCAATGTCAAAGGTCTGTTAAATGTGAGCCATGCTGTTATTCCCTTACTCAAGAAGCATCCCTTTAGTCATTTGATCAATATCTCCTCTATTGCAGGAAAAGAAGTCTATGCCGGTGGCAATGTCTATTGCGCAAGTAAGCATGCCGTCGATGCGCTGTCAAAATCTATGCGCATCGATCTTTTGCCTTATCAAATCAAGGTTTGTAATATTGCACCAGGTGCAGCCCAAACTGAATTTTCTTTGGTGCGATTTAAAGGCGACATGCAAACAGCCCAAAGTGTTTACGATGGTTATCAGGCACTTGTTGCCCAAGACATTGCCCAGACAGTGAGTTTCGTTGTTTCTAGGCCCGATCATGTCAGTATGGCCGATATCACTATTATGCCAACAGCTCAGGCCAATGGCAGTCTTTTTTACAAAAAATAAATAATTCAGCAACAACCTATGATTTCCTTTCATACTTACGACTTTCAAAATAAACGAGCAATTGTGCGTGTTGACTTTAATGTGCCAATCGATAAAAACACTGGTGAAGTTACTGATTCAAAACGCATAGCTGCTGCCTTACCTACCATCCAACATATTCTCAACAAAGGTGGTAGTGTTGTCTTGTTATCACATTTTGGCCGACCAAAAAATGGACCACAAGATATCTTTTCATTAAATCAAATCATACCTAAAGTAAGTGAGATGATTGGCAGCACGGTTCAATTTTCCAATGACTGTATTGGTGAAGATGCTTATTCAAAAAGTCAAAATTTAAGGCCCGGAGAAGTGCTACTGCTTGAAAATGTGCGCTTTCACGACGAGGAAACTAATGGAGATATGGTTTTTGCTGAGAATTTGTCAAGGCATGGAGATTGTTATGTCAATGATGCCTTTGGTGCAGCACATCGGGCACACGCCAGTACCACCCAACTAGCCACCTTTTTTCCAAATGATAAAATGCCAGGATTACTCATGCAAGCTGAAATTCAAAATGCAAGGAAGGTACTCATGGAGGCTCAAAAACCATTTACAGCAATAGTCGGAGGAGCAAAGGTTTCAGATAAAGTATTGATCGTTGAAAATCTCTTAAACATTGCAGATCATATAATTATTGGTGGTGGAATGGCCTATACATTTTTCAAAGCTAAAGAAGGGCACATTGGCGCTTCTTTGTGTGAAGAAGACCGCATTCAAAAATGTATCGAAATTTTAGATCGCGCTTCAAGTATGGGGGTACAAATACACTTGCCTATGGATTCCATAGTCGCTGATCAATTCGCAGCAGATGCACAAACTGATACTTCAAAATCAGATGAAATACCTGCTACATGGATGGGATTAGATATAGGTCCTGAGGCTATAGCATCTTTTAGTGAGGTCATCAAACAAAGCAAAACCATTCTTTGGAATGGCCCCATGGGTGTATTTGAAATGAAGGCCTTTGAACAAGGTACAAAATCTATGGCCTTTGCTGTAGCTGAAGCCACCAAAAATGGTGCATTTAGTTTAATTGGCGGAGGCGATAGCGCTGCGGCAGTTCAGCTATTCGGGCTTAGTTCAGAGGTGAGTTACGTCAGTACAGGCGGAGGCGCTTTACTTGAATATTTTGAGGGTAAGGCACTTCCAGGCCTTGCGGCTCTTGAAGCTTAAAAACGCTTCACAACATCTACCAGACGATTTGAATATCCGGCTTCGTTGTCATACCAGCCAGCAACTTTAATCAATCCGTTAAATACGGTGGTGAGGCCAGCATCAAATACAACGCTGTGTGGATTGCCCAATACATCTACCGAAACGATTGGATCTTCGGTATATTGCAAAATGCCTTTGAGTGGCCCCTCTGCAGCATTTTTCATCGCGGCATTGATCTGTGCAGCCGTAACTTCTGTTTTGGTAACCAGTGTCATTTCAGTAACAGATCCATCTGTCACAGGCACTCTAAAACTGCCTCCAGTAATTTTTCCTTGTAAATCAGGAAAAATTCGGGTTATCGCTTTGGCAGCACCTGTAGAGGTAGGGATGATGCTATTGGCCGCAGCACGTGCCCTGCGCAAGTCTTTGTGAGGAGCATCGTGAAGGCGTTGGTCTGAAGTATAGCTGTGTACCGTTGATATATAAGCTACTTCAATATCGAGTACTTCCTTGAGTACCTTCACCATTGGTGCTGAATTATTGGTTGTACATGACGCATTTGAAATCACGGAACTTGTCCAATCAATTTGATCATCATTTACACCCAAAACAACTGAAGGAATATCGGCATCATTGGCAGGAGCACTGATTACTACATGTTTGGCCCCACCTACCAAGTGCTTTGAAGCCGCCTCTCTGGTGAGAAATAAACCGGTCGATTCAATAACTACTTGAACGCCATAATCAGCCCACTTGATCATTTCTGGATTGCGTTCACTGATGAAAACCAATTTTTTGCCATTTTCAAAATGAAGTGTGTTGCCATCGATATGAAACCCGAGTTGAAAAGGACCATGAATGCTGTCGTATTTAAGTAAATGCGCCAATGTGGCCACATCTGCTAAATCATTCACTAAAGCAACATCAACCTGAGGATCTTGCAAGGCTATTCTTGTAAAGCAACGGCCAATGCGGCCAAATCCATTCACACCTACAGTTTTCATATATGAGTAATTGTTATAAGTACAAAAATAACAATAAAAAAGAAAAAGTGTTCAAATGACACTTTGAACACTTTTTCTTCTGATTATCAAGTAGTTAAATAATATTTAAAGAGACTTAGGTAAGCCTAGGTCTACTTTACCACTTTAATTTGTTCTTAACTGATGAGGGAACTGCATCTTTATGCAGGTAGATATTGATGGTTTTATATTTGAAATAATTTTCAGAAACATACAAGTATCCTTTTGGTAAATTACTTGTACCCCAAGAATTTTTAACTAAGAAGTAACGGGTGCCATTTTGATCCTGATAAAGGCCAACGATCTGCATTCCGTGGTCATCGGTGGTTGTTTTGTTATCGTAAGCCTGCTGACGCAATTCTTGAGTAATATTGAGCTCCTTCATTGGCTCTAAAAATGCATTTGATTTGCGTTCTGCACCTGCATCGTTAAAGCGTTTGTCATCTTTGCCTTGCACTTCTATCATACTTGGATCAGCCGGAACAATTGCCAATCCATTTCTGAAATTAAATCCACTTTCAGAAACGTCTGCTCCCCAAGCAATGGTATAGCCGTTTTTCAAGGCCGCAACTGTCACCTCAACTAAATCATCCATAGCAACATTATAGCTCATCCCCCAAGCCCAATTATCGGGAATCTCTAACATACATTGACTATACATCGGGTGATTGGTAAAAGAGGTCAAAGACACATAGTTTTTCATGTCTAGCCCCAAAGATGCCGCATAAGATTTTGGAGTGTATCTTGTTCCGTTGTATTCAAAAGTTTCAACATCTTTCCCGATTCCTCGGTCTAGCATAGAATTGAATTTGCGCTTCCAATCGTCGGTAATCCCTTCAGGCGCACCCAATCTAGAGACAATGTCTGTCACGACCGCATTCAATTCTTCAAACATCGCACCGTGGTTGTATCTATCAGAGCCATTTAAACCCGTGTATACTTCATAGGGGACAATACCGTATTTTTCAATAACCAGCGGCACATCATGAAAAGCACCACCTTCACCAAAATTTATTTTACCGTCCATACGGATGTATTTATCAGCTTTCATTTCATAGGCCTTACGAACCACATACATTTCCGATAAGACAACGGGTTGCTTGGCACCAAGTCGCAGAATTTCCGACTCAAAAAAACTAGTCGCTGAAAAGGACCAACATGTACCTGTTTGGCCCTGACTTTGAACTGGAGTCGCATCGAGGTGCACAATTTTTTTGAATTGGTATTTACTGCCTTCTGTATTGGTGGTTTGGGCAAATAAAACTGAAGAACTCATCCAAACGGTGAGTATCAGGCTGATTGTTTTTTTCATGTTTATATTTAGTTTTTGAAGATCCAACCTTGCAGCCCTTGTGCTGCTGCATGTTGTTGAATTTGTTGTAATTGAACTTCGTTTTGAGCACCACCAGCACTTACCTTTGTCAAGGGGCCATTTTCAATTAATATTGCATCAAAACCATCGCGCTTCAATTTAAGCTGCAGATTTTGCGCATTTTGTAAATTAGAAAAACATCCCACAATAAAATGAAAGGCATCATTGCTCTCAATAGAATTTTGGCTTTGAGCTATCTTTGGTTGTGAAACCTTAGGAGCAGCGGGCAATTCTATATTTAAGTCCATGCCTGGCAGCCACTCGTAGGGCACTACCTGTGCTTTGTCTGTTAGGTCCAAAGAAAGAGCGCCTTCCTCTTGCATTTCAATACGACCCAATGACGGCAATGCAGTTTTCTGATAAGTCGGTGCAGACTTTCTATGCATTGGGTTAAAATCTTTGGTGCTAAACAAGCCAGATTGTAAGGCAGTAGTTTGGGTGGGGATCCAAAATGAGTAAAAGGCCAAAGGAAGCAAGCATGCAGCAGCTGCAATTCTTGACCATTTGATTTGTTTAACAGGTTTTTCTGAAATTTGAATTATTGGAGCATCCTCTTTTTGCTGCACAACTTGAGGAACAAAGCTTAAGCTTACCAATCCATAAGATGACAATAACAAATTGAAAAACCTATCCTGTTCGAATACAATCTGTCCATCAGTGTTCCGAGAAAACGTACCTAATTTGGGTAGTTTGATAACCTGACCCGAAAGCAGATCTTTGTGCAGTGTATCGGTGTAATTCTGGAGCTTTTGTTTGGCCTCTTCATAATACAATCCATATTGGCGAGCATATTCAGCTAAAAGCAACCCGTCGTCGTTGAGAAGAAATCGATTGAACAATAGGGCTTTTTTTGGAGGATGAATAGTGCCTGAAGTAAAATCAAGTTCTGATGCCACTTGCTTAGAAACAAAACCTCCAAAGCCAGGCACCACGACACAATTATGCCGAAGCAATAATTGAATGATGATTTCTTCTATACCCTGCATCTAACAAATTTACAAAAGTCTGTGCAGATTACAAAAAAGGCAAGACTTTTTCTACATCTGCTGGTACATCGATATTGGGCGTCTCGATCGTTGTCGTTACCAAACGAATGGGAAAACCATAGTAGAGCCAACGCAATTGCTCTAGAGATTCAGCCTGTTCTAATAAACAAGGATCTAATTGTGAGATTTTATGCAGTGTCACAACCCGATAGGCATACAGTCCAATATGTCGCAACCATGGAAATTCTTGGTGTTTGGCATAATGCAAATTTGGCAACGAACTGCGAGAAAAATATATTGCATTTTGCTCATGATTTGCCAAAACTTTAATGCGGTTGACATTTTCAAGGTCCGAGCTACTCACCCAAGGATGCACCAGGGTGGCAATTTGAACTGATGGGTCTTCAAATGCACTGAGCAATTGTTCGAGTTGCTCGGCCGAAACCAAAGGCTCATCGCCTTGTATGTTAATCACAATGTCGAAGTCTGGGAAATGCCCAAGAACTTCAGCACAACGATCAGTGCCGCTTTGGTGCCTTGTGTTTGTCATGAGTGCCTTGCCGCCAAATCTCAGGACCTCATCAAAAATTCGTTGATCGTCGGTGGCAACAACCAAGGTGTCAATGGATGCTGCTTTACTCGCTCCATTATAAACGCGCTCAATCATAGTTTTCCCTTTGAGATCAATGAGGGGCTTACCTATAAATCGACTTGATTGGTATCTTGAAGGAATAATTCCTAGGACTTTCATTTAAAATATGCTTGTAGTTGAATCAGAAAATTTCGAGGTGCTTGAATGTCACCTGGCCGCGAGGTGGTTTCAGCATTGAGAAGGTTGTTTACTATGAAGGAAAATCGATAATGCTCGTTGTGAACATAAGCCAAACGCAAATCAAACACCAAATTACCCTTATCGTACTGTTGGCGATAAGCTTTAAGCCCTGGCAGAATGTATACTTCTGAGGTCAGAGAAGGATCGAGATCATCTTCAAAGACACGGTCAATATTCTGCATAAAGCTGTTGTATCGCATTGAAGCACCCAGGCATAATTTCTGGTAATTGGCTTCAATATCTGCTTTTGCTAAATGCTTAAAACGGTATTTGAGCATATGACTACTTGTGTCTGAAAAATTAGCAACATATTGTGGATTGGTGTTTAAAGAGATCGGATTCATGTAGGTATAGCCAAGCAAAGAAATTAATTCAATTTTACCTAATTTACCTTTTGAATTAAAAGATAAATCCAGACCAGAAATGCGGGCTTTTTCAGCGTTTTGGGCTTGAAAACCAACCCAATCAGAAATGTTGTACAACCCGCTAGTCAAGAATTCAATGTCTTCAGGGGTTGGATTCAATGGATTGAGCGCCTGCTGGGAAATTGGATTGTAGTACACAAAAGAGAATTCCATCATGTTGCTATACTCATTTACAAAAATAGCTGCGTCAAACATGGCTTTCCAAGCCCCAATTTTAATTCCTTGTTTAATTCCTATTTCAGCGGCCCATCCTTTCTCTGGTTGCAATTGAGGATTAGGGAATATATTGAGTGCACCAACAGAGGTTTGGGTGTAGCGCTCGGCCACGCTCGGATACCTAACCCCTTGACCTAAGCTGGCTCTTAAATGCGTGTAGGGATTTAACTCGTAGTGCAAACCTGTTCGCAAAACAGGATAAACAGGCATACTTGTAGAATCTTTACCAGGTAAAAGATACTGAGAATCTGGTGTGCTGCCATCCATTTTGAAATATTCCAGGCGCATCCCGGCACTTATATCCAACTTATTTTTATGCAGCTCTAATTGACTGTAGGCTGCATAATTTTCAGATTGGTGGTCGCCAAAAAGCTGAGACCTTACAATATTTTCAATAGCCGTTGCTCCGGCGCTCAAAGTACTCCCAGCACTAAATTTATGTTGAAAGGTATAGTCTGCGAAATAAATCGTTGCAGCATTGCTTTGATTGGCATTGCTCAGATTTTCATTTGAAACCCAATAAACTCTTGTTTTGAGTTGATGCAGGTTGTCTTTGGTGTCGATATATTTGGCGTACGGATCAATGAAAAGTCGCTGGCCAAAATTATAACTTAGTGTTGATGCACCCGAAGTGGTATCTCCGTAACCACTCGGCGTGTATCCTAATGAATCACTTTGCCAAATCAAAAAACTGCCTGTTTTTTGAACTTGAAAATTATAACCCAATCCAGCCTTCAAGCGTTTGTCTAGAATGGGCCGAGCATAAATTGTTCCCGAAACCCTTGCTCTGAATTCAGATTCACCAATGCGGTATCCATCATTATGGTAGCCAGTTGTAGAAATGGTGTAACCAAGGCGAGTTTTCATTTTACTATGAAATACCTCTAGTTGCTGATTCATAGGTGGTGTACTCCACCACTTCAATGAGCTTCTTCGAGGGTTGCCATATAAGCCATATTGCATTTTTACTTTGGTGACTGGTGTCCAAGAAGGTGTGGTTTCTGTTAACGCAATTACGCCGTTGAGGGCCCCACTTCCATAAAGCACCGATGCTGCTCCCTTCATCACTTCCACCTGACTGGCTTGTTCCATAGGAATGGCATTCCATTGGGTATCACCAGCATATCCCGATAAAAGTGGCATGCCATTCCACAATAACAAAACACGACTTCCTGTGCCGTAGGCAAAGCCAGAGCCTCCTCTTATTGAAACTTGACCGTCCATGGTATAAACTCCTGGCGTCTGGTCTACGGCTTGCTCAAGATCTGTGATGCCCTTATGATCGATAAGTTGAGGGCGAAGAATTTCCATAGAAACAGGTACCTCTTCTATGGCTTGACTTCTTTTTCCGGCGCTAACCACAACTGTTTTTTGCTCTTGGATTTGAGCTTGGAGATACACTTGAATAATTGCAGGGGGCAATTCATTTAAATGCAAGGTATCTGAAACATAAAACGGAGCCTTGATAATTAGATCAATGGGGTAATAAGGCGGCTCAAATTTCAAAGAACCGTTTTGTGATTTGATCGGTTTGCCATTTTTGAAACTGCAAACGACGTCTTCTATCCGTGCATTTGTTTGGCGATCGAGCACCTCTAATTCAATCAGCTGCGCTGTGACATTGTGGCAATAGCAAACCAGAAATAATACTAAAAAGCGCATCGTAATAATTTGATATGAGCGAATTTAAATGATTTAACTGACTTTTCCTTCGGTATTTTTTCTTAACCAAGGACCATCTATCCCTAAAAATACGGAATGACAGCCAATTCACTAGCGTTAATTTTAACCAAAGACTTTGACCAAATGATGAATCAAAACGACTTATTATACAAGATTGCCTTTACCCAACTCAATGGTATAGGCCCAATTAGAGCGCGCAGAATTTTAAAAATTCTTGATAACCCTGCAGATTTCTTCACAATGAAGATCAAAGAACTACACCAACTGACAAGCATCCCCCTAGCCCAATTGGAAAGAACTGATCGTAATTCAGCCTTATTAAGAGCCCAAACCCAATTACCATATTTTGACAATGCCGACCTCAGCTATCATTTTATTACCGATCCTACCTATCCAATAAAATTGCGACATTGCCCTGATGCACCGATTGGCTTGTTTTATCGGGGGAATTCACCGTTTTGGAATTCATCAAGACTAATTGCTATTGTGGGCAGTCGACAGCAAACAGACTACGGTAAAAATATAGTTGCAGAATTTATTTCCAACTTACCCGAAAATATTGTCATTGTTAGTGGGCTCGCGAGGGGGATTGACGCAACAGCCCATCAAATCTGTCTTGATCAAAATCGAATGACCATGGGGGTTTTGGGTCACGGTATAGATAAAATCTATCCTGCCCAAAATCGAACTTTGGCACAACAACTATTAGCAAATGGCGGGCTTATTTCTGAATTTCTCGTTGGAACTAAACCCGATAAAATGAATTTTCCGATGCGCAATAGAATCATTGCCGGACTTTCAGATGCGGTTGTAGTCATTGAAAGTAAAAAAAATGGCGGCTCCTTGATTACTGCGCAACTAGCCAATGATTACAATCGCGAAGTTTTTGCCTTTCCTGGCCAAGTTTTCAATTCAGAATCTGCGGGTTGTCATCAATTGATTCAAAATCAGCAAGCGCATTTGATCACTAATACCCAAGAATTCATCGATCAAATGGATTGGACAAATAAAAGCCAAATAGCGAAAGCTGAAAACTATCCATATAAAAATACAACACAGCAACACATTATAAAATCATTTCAATGTCGAAGCACTTGGACTATTGATGAACTCGTAATTGCAATAAAATTACCCGTTGCGGAAGTGAGTGTCAATTTATTCGAATTAGAACTCTCCGGGGTACTTGAAAATTTAGGTGGAAATCGATACCGATTACCTTTGTAATTGCCAAAAGCTCCGTAACTTTGCACAAGTTCATTCTTATAAACTTATTAAGAAAGGTGGAGGGACAGGCCCTAAGAAACCTTGGCAACCTCACAAAACTGTAAAGGTGCCAAATCCGATCCCTCATTTGGGAAAAGATAAGTTGAAACGTGCTGTTTCTACCTTTCACAAAGTATTTTATGACCAACAGCACCTTAATAAAAGCCATACAGCAACGCATTCTCGTCTTAGATGGGGCAATGGGCACTATGATTCAACGACATCAGCTCGATGAATCTGATTTCCGAGACGGTTTTTTTGACAACCATACAAAACCATTAAAAGGGAATAATGATTTACTTTCTATTACGAGGCCCCAAATCATAAAAGATATCCATCGTGCCTACCTGATGGCCGGTGCTGACATCATCGAAACCAACACCTTTTCTGGCACCACAATCGCACAAGCAGACTACGACTTGCAAGATGCAGTCTATCAAATTAATTATCAAGGTGCAAAAATTGCCAAAGAGGTTGCCAATGAGTTTACTGACAAACCTCGTTTTGTAGCCGGTTCCATTGGGCCAACCAACCGAACTGCTTCTATTTCGCCAGACGTGAATGACCCAGGATTTAGGGCTATAGATTTTGATAGTTTAGTCATGGCTTATAGCCAGCAAATTGGCGCGTTAATTGATGGAGGTGTTGACATACTGTTAATTGAAACTGTTTTTGACACCCTCAATGCCAAGGCAGCATTGTATGCTTGTGAAGTTGTTTTTGATCAACGAAAACAAAAACTACCTATCATGGTTTCAGGGACAATAACCGACCAATCAGGCCGTACCCTAACTGGACAAACCACAGAGGCTTTCTTGATTTCTCTTTCGCACATGCCCCTCTTAAGCATAGGATTGAACTGTGCACTTGGTGCCTCTTTGATGAGGCCCTATTTACAAGTACTCAATCAAAAAGCACCCTTTGCAGTAAGTGCACATCCCAATGCAGGTTTGCCCAATGAATTTGGCCTCTATGACGAAAGTCCTGAGCAGATGGCCGCGCAAATAGAACAATTTTTGCAAGAAGGCCTAGTCAATGTGATTGGAGGCTGTTGCGGAACCACCCCAGAACACATCGCTGCTATAGCTGATGTAGCTGCTAAATATTCACCTAGAAAATGGAATCCGTGATATGTTGAAGTTAGCAGGGCTCGAAGCATTGGTTCTTAACGAACAAAGTAATTTTGTCAATATCGGTGAACGCACCAATGTGACGGGTTCGCGTGCCTTTTTGCGCATGATCAAAGAAGGTGATTTTGAATCTGCCTTAGCTGTTGCGCGAGAACAAGTAGAAGGCGGAGCACAAATTTTAGATGTCAATATGGACGAAGGGATGATTGACGGCAAGGCCGCGATGATTCGTTTTTTGAATTTATTGGCTGCAGAACCTGATATAGCCCGAATACCTATCATGATTGATTCATCGAAATGGGAAATCATACAGGCTGGCCTAAGATGTGTACAGGGCAAAGGCGTTGTGAATTCAATTTCTCTCAAAGAAGGTGAACAGGTTTTTATAGATCAAGCCCGAGAAATCAGACGTTTTGGAGCTGCTGTAATCGTGATGGCTTTTGACGAAAACGGACAGGCCGACTCCTATGAGCGTCGTATTGAAATTTGTGAGCGTTCGTATAGGATTTTGGTAGATCAGGTTGGCTTTCCTAAAGATGACATCATTTTTGATCCCAATATTTTTCCAGTAGGTACGGGCATGGAAGAACATGCCAATAACGCTTTAGACTTTTTTGCAGCCACCCAATGGATCAGAGAAAACTTGCCGGGCGCCCATGTCAGTGGAGGAGTTTCAAATGTATCATTTTCATTTAGAGGCAATAACAAGGTGCGAGAGGCCATGCATGCTGCGTTTCTGTATCATGCCACGGCTAAGGGAATGGACATGGGTATTGTGAACCCAAGCATGTTAGAGGTGTACTCGGAAATTGAACCCGAGTTATTGTTGCATGTGGAAGATGTCTTGCTCAATCGCAGAGCGGATGCTACTGAGCGTCTTTTAGAATTTGCTCAGACAGTAAAAGGCGAGGCAAAACAACAAACTGCAGCACTTGAATGGCGCCAACAAAGTGTTGAAAAACGGCTCGCACACGCGCTCATCAAAGGAATTGTGGATTACATCGAAACGGATGTTGAAGAAGCAAGAAAATCTGTAGAGCGTCCAATTGAAGTTATCGAAGGGCCATTAATGGATGGAATGAATCAAGTAGGTGATTTATTTGGCAGTGGGCAAATGTTCTTGCCTCAGGTTGTGAAGTCGGCTCGAGTCATGAAAAAAGCAGTTGCTTACCTTTTACCTTTCATTGAGGCAGACAAAGATGGACAGCAACAAGCCTCCGGTAAAATTCTACTGGCAACCGTCAAAGGTGATGTCCACGATATTGGTAAGAATATCGTTGGGGTGGTCATGGCCTGCAACAACTATGAAATTATTGATTTAGGAGTCATGGTTCAGCCCCAAACTATCATTCAAACTGCCATTGAACTAAACGTGGATGCAATTGGATTGAGCGGACTCATTACCCCATCACTTGATGAAATGGTGCACCTTGCCAAAGAAATGGAACGTGCCGGCTTACAAATACCTTTACTCATCGGAGGAGCTACAACTTCAAAGGTCCATACGGCAGTAAAAATAGAGCAACATTACCCATCGGGTGCTGTGGTACATGTCTTAGATGCATCTCGGTCTGTAACAGTTGTAGAAAGTTTGCTTGGCCCCAAAAAAGAAGAGTTTTTAAGCTCCCTGCGAGCTGAGTATTCGAAAATAAGATCCCATCACGCTAAGCACCAAGCGGCCAAAGAACTGCTTACCTTAGAGCAAGCAAGGGCCAACCGATGCCAATTGATATTCGATAAGCAAACCATTGCTCAACCAAAGCAACTGGGGGTTCAACTGCACACACCGCGCATCGATGAACTTATACCATTCATTGACTGGACACCATTTTTTCAAACTTGGGACCTCCATGGGAAATTCCCCGATCTTCTCCAAGACCCAATTGTTGGCCAAGCCGCCAGCAAAGTTTATGAAGATGCACTGCATATGCTACAGCAATTAGTAAAAGATAAAATACTATTGTGCAAAGGCTTAAGCGGTATTTTTCCTGCAAATGCCTCCGGGGATGACATAGAATTATACGATAAACACACCGGTGAAATCATTCACAAACAAGTGACGCTTCGGCAACAAACTAAAAAAGTTGCAGGGCAACCCAATATAGCATTGGCAGATTTTATTGCTCCCAAAGAGCAACAAATTCAAGATTATATAGGAGCATTTGTCGTAACAACAGGCCTGGGAATTGAGCATTATTTAAAAGAATTCGAATCTCAACAGGATGATTACAATGCTATTATGATCAAGGCAATAGCTGATCGTTTGGCCGAAGCCTTTGCTGAATACCTTCACCGTGAAGTACGGATCCATAGCTGGGGATATGCCCCGAATGAAAGTTTAGAAAACCAAGCCCTAATTGCAGAAAAGTACCGCGGCATTCGCCCAGCACCTGGTTATCCGGCCTGCCCCGATCACCAAGAAAAAATCGGAATTTTCAAAATTCTAGATGTCACCTCTCAAATTGGTGTCAGTTTAACAGAATCTTTGGCCATGTGGCCTGCCGCATCTGTAAGTGGTTGGTATTTTGCGCACCCCGATGCTAAATATTTTGGTCTTGGAAAGATAAGCGCAGAACAACTTCAAGATATCGCCGCCAGAAAAGGCACAAGTGTAGAAGCAATTGAGCGCTGGTACAGTTCGGTATTAATTTAATTCGGATTGGCCTCAAACCAATGGTCGATGTGTTTTGGCGCCAAGGTTGCAGCTTCCACTGCAAGTTGATCACAGCGTTCATTCTCGGCGTGGCCAGCATGACCTTTCACCCATATAAATTCCAATTTGAAGTGTGGATACAAGTCTAAAAAACGCTTCCACAAATCTGGATTTTTTTTGTCCTTAAAGTTTTTTTTAGCCCAACCAAAAACCCAACCCTTAGTAATTGAATCAATGACATACTTAGAATCCGAATGAATTACTACTGTATAGGATCTATTTTTTATGTGTTCTAATGCTGCGATGACGGCCAGTAGCTCCATTCGATTGTTGGTAGTATGTTTGAAGCCCTGGCTCAATTCCATACGCTTGCTGCCAAACGCTAAAATCACACCAAAACCGCCAGGGCCAGGATTGCCTCTCGAAGACCCATCGGTGTAGACCAGAATTTTTTGCGTGCTCATTTTTTGAGTCTATTTGGATTATCAGAAAGAAAAGCAGTCCAGGAATCACCTTTGGTTTTATTATGCTCTCCTACCCCTTTTGAAAAATGATGACAAACCGCAACTGCTAAACCATCGGTGGCGTCAAGATATTTTGGCATTTCAGGGAAATTGAGCAATTTTTGAAGCATGGCCGCTACCTGCTCCTTTGAAGCACTACCGCTCCCGGTTATAGACTGTTTGACACGCCTCGGTGAATACTCTTCAAAAGGCATATTGTGATTCAAGGCAGCTGCAATTGCTACCCCCTGAGCTCTTCCCAGTTTGAGCATCGATTGCACATTCTTGCCAAAAAAAGGTGCCTCTAGAGCCATTTCATCAGGCTTATATTCAGCAATTAAACCGTTCAACCTTTCAAGAATGCGTTTGAGTTTATCGGGATGCGTTCCTATTTTATGCAATTGAATGACGCCAAAATTTAACAATTCAAGTTTTTGTTTTTGAATATGTATGAGCCCATATCCCATGACGGTTGTCCCGGGGTCAATTCCCAAAATGATTTTATCATTACTCATTGTACTGTAAAACTACATACTATTGACCTTTGGTGCTCAAAAAATCTTTTATCTTTGCATTCCACGGGTGATTAGCTCAGTTGGTTTAGAGCACTACCTTGACAGGGTAGGGGTCACTGGTTCGAATCCAGTATCACTCACAAAGCCCGATTTTTTTGATCGGGCTTTTTTATTCTTATTTTACACTAGCCGAACTGATGTTGACATCCTCAACAAGTGCTTCACCCTGAAGTTTTAAATAAAGCTGAATAAGGGCTACGACATCTTTCTCGCAATAAACCATGATGCGCTCTAGATCGCTTTCTTCATAATAGACCCTTGCCACATCGGCTCCTGAAATATCATCCTTCGGCGTGGGAATTCCCATCACATGGCAAAGAAGAGAAAGGGAGGTGAAGGTTTTGTAATCACCAAATTTCCATAATTCCATGGTGTCTATGTGATTGATTTCCCATGGTTTTTTGCCAGAAATCTGTAAAATAGAGGGTAATTGAATTCCATTGATGAGCATTCGCCGACAGATGTAGGGAATATCAAATTCTTTGCTATTATGGCCGCACAATAAATGATATGGTGAATTGTAATGATCTTCGAGGAGTTTCTTAAACTGTCCAAGAAGTGTTTGTTCATCCTCGTGATAAAAAGACTTGAGCCTGATGGTCTTTTCGTAGGAATTTTCCCGAAGCATGCCAACAGAAATACAAACTATTTTGCCAAATTCTGACAAAATGCCACCTCGTTCGTCAAAAACTTGTTCTATGGTTTTGTCGGGGCCAATTTGAAATCGGTTCTTTGCCTCAAAAAGTGACTTTGTTTTCTCGTCAAGTTCAGCATAGTTTTGGGCCTGAGGCACAGTCTCGATGTCTAAAAAAAGTATCTTATCGAATGGAATCTGTTTGTTCATATCGGAAATTTACGAAGTAAAAAATTGTCAATCTCTTTAAAAACGTGAAATTTGTAAAAGCAATATGGCCGAACAACTTTTTTTTACTGCTAAGGACAAACAAGCCCGCTACCTACAGCTTAGGCCTCAATTAGAGGCATTATTGGCAAATGAAACTGATCAGGTGGCATTAATGGCTAATTTTTGTGCCGCACTCAAAGAAACCTTTGACTGGTTTTGGATTGGATTTTATATTGTGCGCGGCAACGAATTGGTGTTGGGCCCCTTTCAAGGGCCAATTGCATGTACAAGAATTGGTTATAATAAGGGTGTCTGCGGTACTGCTTGGGCAACATCCAAAACACAACTAGTACCGGATGTTGAAGCTTTTGAAGGGCATATTGCGTGTAGTTCCTTATCCAAAAGCGAATTGGTAGTGCCAATCATTTTAAATAATGAAGTTTGGGGTGTACTTGACCTAGATAGTATGGAACTTGGTGGTTTTGACCTCATAGACCAACTTGAAATAGAAAAACTCGTTCAATGGTTCGCTGGTTTGCTATAGCTTTATTGGTTAGTGCCTGTGCGCAGGTTGGTACCATTACGGGTGGGCCAGCAGACAATTGCGCACCTAAAGTTTTGAGTCAGTCTATTGAAAACAAAGCATGTAATGTAGTCGCCACAGAACAAGTATTGATCTTCGATGAGTTCATTAAACTAGATCAAGCACAGCAACGTATCCTACTGATGCCTGCAGATTCAAGGCTCTCTTTTGAAGTCAAATCAAAGCAATTGTGCATCAAATTTGAAGATCCGCTCAAAGACAACACAACTTATACCCTCACGTGCAATGGTGGAATTAAAGATATCACCGAAGGCAATGATTCCTTAATGACCTGGACTTTCTCCACAGGCGCTGTGCTAGATTCATTGACCCTTAGGGCACGCGCCAAATTTTGTATTCCCGAAAAACAATCAAAAAAGATACTACTTGGACTTTACACCTCCGATACTACATTAACCCCCCGCTACCTTGGGAGCTTTGATCAGAAAGGGTTCATTCAAATAAGCGGTATCAGAGAAGGTGAGTATTGGATAAAAGCTTTTGTAGATGACAATCAGAATGGAACTTTCAGCCCAACTACTGCTCAAGATCAGTTCTTTGAACCCACTCAAATAGCCTCTCTACAAAATGACACCTTGCTTTTTGAGTTGTCAACTCCTAAAATTGACAAGCAATTCACAAACCCTGATAGCACTTCAAGTAAGAAACCATCCGATTCCTTATCGAATCAAAACAATTTAAGTAGCCTAGTCATTGAATTAGATACCATCCTAGATGGAAGCATTCTTGAGTTATTTCAAGGAGACCAACTCATTGAATCACAAGTTGTTCAATTAAATTCCATGCATTTTGATCGCTTAGCCGCAGGTAACTACACCCTGCGATGTGTACTGGATTTGAATCAAAACTTGCAATGGGATGCCATTGATTTGAATTTAAAAAAACGTGCCGAACCTTTATACTATTATCCAGAAGTTATTAAAATCAGACCTAACTGGGAACTCACCATCGATGTGAACATCTCCGATACTCACTTGTTTAACAAATAAAAAAATGAAAAAAACTGTTTTATTTCTCGCAATTTTATTGTCCTACCAGATTGTTGCACAAGTCATCACTCCAAAAGCTAGTCCGAGCTCGAAAGTGCAACAAAAAGTTGGTTTGGCAGACATTCAAATTGAATATTCTCGACCAGGAGTTAAGGGCAGGGCTATTTTTGGCGAACTCATACCATTTGACCAAATATGGCGTTTTGGAGCCAATGAAAATACCAAACTCACTTGTTCGGAGGCACTCATTTTTGGCCAAGACACTTTAAGCGCTGGCACCTACGCTCTTTTTGTAAAACCTGGGCAAGCGACATGGGAAATTTATTTTTACACAGACTACACTAATTGGGGCTTGCCTGCACAATGGGACGAATCCAAAGTAGCCCTCAAGATTCAGGCAGCAGCCATAAAAACACAAGATCTTCAGGAAAATTTATTTATCGGACTAGATGATCTTGGTAATAACGGTGCGCAGATACAAATCATCTGGGAACACACCAAGGTAAATTTACCTTTCAGCCTAAACACAAAATCAAAGGTGTTGGCCAGTATTGATAAAACAATGAAAGGGCCCAGTGCCAATGACTACCACGCTGCAGCAACTTACTATTTCAATGAGAATTTAGACCTAAAGCAAGCTTTGGAATGGTCTACGAAGGCTGTTGAAATTCGTGGTGCCAATGCGTATTGGATGACGCGTCTAAAGGCTCAATTACAGGCAGCAAACGGAGATTACAAAGGAGCCATTGAAACTGCTCGAATTTCAATTCAAGCGGCCAAAGCAGATGGCGATGATGCCTACGTGCGTGCCAATGAACAATCGATTGCCGAGTGGTCAAAGAAACGTTAAATTAAAAAACAAGGTTCTTTGATAAAGCAATACAGGTATCATTTTTTACTTCACCTCATCATTTTCATGTGGGGATTTACCGGCATTTTAGGTAAACTCATTGATCTTGACGCCCTGGTCATTGTATGGCACCGCCTATGGATTGCAGCCTTTGCCCTTTTCATTTACATGCTGGTAAGAAAAAAGTTGATTTTCCCTAAAGGTAAAACACTCCTAGCAACTATCTTGGTTGGTATGGTCGTAGCCCTACATTGGCTCACTTTTTATACTTCAATACAATTATCTACAGCCTCTTTAGGAATTCTTTGTCTCTCTACCACCACCCTACATGTCACCTGGTTGGAACCACTAATTCTCAAGAAAAAGTTTTCCTGGCCAGAATTTAGTATGGGGCTTTTGGTTATTGGAGGCATTTATTTTGTAGCAAATGATTTTAAAGGTGAAGAACTCAAAGCTCTGGGGATAGGTTTACTCTCTGCTTTGTGTGCAGGCATATTCTCTGTATCGAATGCCAAACTTGCACAAAAAACACCAACACCAGGTCTGAGCCTCACAGAATTGAGCACCGGGTTCTTTGCATTGAGTTTATTTTTTGTAAGTCGAGGAAAGTTAAATTCTGAACTATTTAACATGACCTTATCAGACCTTTATTGGCTACTTTTTTTAGGTGTCCTGTGCACCTCCTTTGCTTTTTTAGCCACCATTGATATCGTCAAAAAACTTGGGGCATTTAGTGTTGCACTGAGTATCAATTTAGAGCCCATTTATACCATCTTACTTGCAATTATTCTGCTCAAGGAGCATCAATTATTACAAAATTCATTTTATTGGGGTGCCGCTATGATACTTTTGGTGGTCCTCACTAATGGCTTATGGAAACACAAACAACGAATAATAGAATCAACAAATTATGGAAATGCAATATAACAAACTAGGTAAAAGTGGGTTGCAAGTGAGCCGTTTGTCACTGGGTTCATGGCTAACTTTTGGCAAGCAAATTGGCGACGAAACTGCCGAGGCCCTCATGGACTTTGCCTATGAGCAAGGCATTAATTTTTTTGACAATGCCGAAATTTATGCACGTGGGAAAAGTGAGCAAGTCATGGGCGCCATTTTAAAGAAAAAAGGATGGTCACGTGATTCCTATATAGTGAGTAGTAAGGCATTTTTTGGAATTGGCGGCGAATTACCTACTCAAAAAGGCTTGAGTCGAAAACATTTAGTAGAAGCCTGTGAAGCTGCTCTGAAACGTTTTCAATTGGATTATCTAGATCTATATTACTGTCATAGACCCGACAAACAAACTCCAATTGAGGAAACCGTTTGGACCATGCATCAATTGATCATGCAAGGTAAAATTTTATACTGGGGCACATCCGAGTGGTCTGCGCAAGAGATCATGGAAGCACATATGTTTGCAAAACAAAATCATTTGATCGGCCCTATTGTGGAACAACCAGAATACAATATGTTTGTCCGTGAAAAAATAGAAGTTGAATATGCGCAGCTATATAAAACTGTTGGGCTTGGAACAACAATTTGGTCTCCTTTGGCCTCTGGAATTCTGAGTGGCAAATACAACGATCAATTTCCTTCAGATACCCGTCTAGGTATGGAAGGACTTGAATGGTTAAAGGAACGCAATCTAACGCAAGAAAGAATGAATGCTGTCTTGGCCCTAACGAATCTTGCACAAGAGCTGAATTTAAGTCTGCCTGTACTTAGTTTGGCATGGTGTCTCAAAAATCCAAATGTTTCTACGGTAATACTTGGAGCCAGTAAACTCACACAACTTCAAGAAAACATCAAAGCACTCGATGCCCAACATTTGCTTAGTGCAGAAGTGATGCAGCGCATCGAAGAAATTCTTCAAAACAAACCAATTTTCCCTGCATATTAATTTCTTTGACCAAATGATCCAAACAGATATCATCATTATTGGCGCTGGGCCAGTAGGCTTATTTACGGTTTTTGAAGCCGGATTACTAAAATTACGCTGTCATCTCATTGATTCTTTGCCGCAACCTGGTGGCCAATGTTCAGAAATTTATCCAAAAAAACCGATTTATGACATACCTGGTTTTCCATCCATTTTGGCTGGTGAGTTGATCAATAACCTCATGGAACAAGCCGCTCCCTTCAAACCTGGTTTCACCCTTGGGGAGGCAGCCATGACCATTGATAAAGACACTGAAGGGAATTTTATTGTAACAACAGTAAAAGGAACTGGGCACAAAGCTCCAATTGTAATGATTGCTGGTGGCCTAGGTGTATTTGAACCCAGAAAACCACCTATTGCAAACATCGCTGAATTCGAAGACAAAGGGGTAGAATACATCATCCGCAACCCAGAAATGTATCAGGACAAAATCTGTGTAATCGCTGGTGGAGGAGATTCAGCCTTGGATTGGTCGATATATTTAGCTGAAAGGAAAATTGCAAAGCGAGTTGTGCTTGTGCACAGGAGCAGTTCTTTTAGAGGACATTTAGATTCCGTACAACGCGTCATTGATATGGCTGAAAGTGGAGAAATTGATCTTGTCACTGAAGCAGAAGTAACCGGGCTTTCTGGTACAGACACCTTGAATGAGGTGATAGTTACGCATCAAAAGGATGGCGAACTCAAAATTACTGCTGATCACTTTATACCGCTATTTGGTCTAAAACCAAGTCTAGGACCTATTTCAGAATGGGGCTTGGAAATTGAGAAAAGTGCGATAAAAGTCAATACCTTAGATTACTCGACCAACATACCTGGCATCTATGCAATTGGTGATGTGAACACCTATGAAAACAAACTCAAACTCATTTTATGTGGGTTCCATGAAGGCACACTAGCCGTTCAATCAGCCTTTGCAAGGATCCACCCCGAGAAAAAGAATGTACTCAAATACACTACTGTTAACGGCGTGAATGGTTTTTAGATAATGCAAAATAAAACGGTCAATGCGGTTGCTATTTTAGGGATTTTTTCAATCCTTAGCATCCTTATTGTACAGTTTGTTTGGATCCACAATACACGCCAGCTTCAACAAGAATACATCGATATACAACAACGCGAAGACAGCCTGAATTTGAGGGAATTTGCCCAGCAAGCAAGGGCTGCACTGCGCAATGTATTGATATCAATTAACCAAAACGAAGACCCTAGTTTGGTTTATGGTGCTATTAAACAGGTGAATTACCAGCACTATACAGTTGAGGTAACTGATGAAATTCAACCTTTCTATCTCGAGACCTTACTCAAAAAAGAGTTCTACCTTCAGGATATTCAACAAGATTTCTTGTACGGCATCTATGATTGTTTTTCGGATTCAATTTCTCTTTCCGGATTGTATATTTTTGATAGCGATTCTATTTACGCAAAGAAACCTCAGCCACTCAAAAACATTACCCCAAAAAGTTTGAACTTAACTAAAGACGGGCATTACTTCACGGTTTATTTTCCCAATCTCAGACTTGATCAAATAGAATCAGCCTCTAGTTTCTCACCTTGGATATACCTTGTCATTGTATTTGTATTTGTATTCATTTTCTTTGCTTTTAGTATGGGAATCATTATCAGGCAAAAGCGTTTGAGTGAGGTAAAGAATGACTTTATAAATAATATGACCCATGAACTCAAAACCCCAATATCTACCATAAGCCTTTCTAGCGAATTACTTTTGCGTCTTGATGATAATGCCGAACCTGATCGGATGCGCAAATATGCGAGTATCATATACAAAGAGAATAAACGCTTAGAACAACAAGTAGAACGGGTACTCAATATTGCCAAACTTGACAAGGACAAGGTCAGCTTAAACAAAGAGCTAGTGGATTTGGATGAATTATTCAATGAGGTGAAGGAAAATTTTGAATTCAACCAAGGATCCGGCAAAGGTCAGTTGAACATTCATAAAGAAAAGCTTGGCATGCAAATTCTTGCAGATCCGGTGCATCTAACCAATGTGCTGTTTAATCTCATCGATAACGCCGTCAAATATTGTAAAGTCACTCCACAAATTAATATTACACTGAGCTCAGACAAAATTGGACTTCGATTCGATATCTCAGACAATGGTATTGGTATCAAAAAGGAGGATCTCAAATTAATATTTGACAAATTCCACCGTGTCTCCACAGGAAATGTTCACGACGTTAAAGGATTCGGCTTGGGCTTGTATTATGTGAAGCTAATCATTGAAGCGCATAACGGAAAAATCGATGCCAAAAGCACACCCGATAAAGGAACCACTTTTAGTTTTTGGCTACCTGCGCGGTAATTTGCCCTGTCTTTTTAGCAAAGCGTCAGGCTGGGGATAAAGTCCTTGGCGGTATATTTCTCTTGTTTTTTTTTCTAAAACCAATAATTCTGGAATGCCAGAGTTCGGTCTAGATACTGTGATTTCGAACTTATCAGACAAGTTAATTACGCTATAAGTTGAAGCATAGTTGTAGGTGCCAACCTCAATATAAACGCTGTCTTTATCTAAAAAAATCGAAATATTGCTTGGGGCCACTGTTATTTGTTGATCACCAAAATGCAGCTCGTAAGTGGGAATTTCGCCTTGGTAAACTCCTCGGTATTTACGTTTGAGGCCTTGGGCGTTCGTCTGTGTAAAACTTATGATAAAAACCAAGATAAAGAGTGCTTTATTGCGCTTCATAGGGCTAAAATAATTACTATTTTCGTAGCCAAGCAAGTTTTTTCATGAAACAATACCACGATTTACTTTCGCACATATTAGCCCACGGTGTACATAAAGAAGACCGCACGGGTACAGGAACAATCTCAGTTTTTGGTTACCAAATGCGCTTTGACCTGTCTGAAGGATTCCCGTGTATTACTACCAAAAAACTACACTTGCGTTCTATCATTCACGAACTCTTGTGGTTTATCAAAGGTGAAACTAATATCGCTTATCTAAAGGAAAACGGCGTGAGTATCTGGGATGAATGGGCCGATGAAAACGGCGAATTGGGGCCTGTTTATGGTTCTCAATGGCGCAGTTGGCCTGCACCAGACGGTAGGCAAATAGACCAAATCACCCAAGTAATCGACCAAATAAAAAACAATCCAGACTCGCGACGCATGATTGTATCAGCCTGGAATGTGGGGCTTGTAGATCAAATGGCCTTGCCGCCATGTCATGCATTTTTTCAATTCTATGTGGCAAATGGCAAATTGAGTTGCCAACTTTATCAGCGAAGTGCTGATACCTTTTTGGGCGTGCCTTTTAACATTGCTTCTTACGCACTTTTGACCATGATGCTCGCACAAGTTTGCGGCCTACAACCTGGAGAATTTATCCATACGCTAGGAGATGCGCACCTTTACAGCAACCATATTGAACAAGCTAAGCTGCAACTCGCCAGAGATTTCAGGCCTCTTCCAACGATGAAAATGAACCCAGCTATAGATAATCTTTTCGATTTCACCTACGAGGACTTCGAGCTACTTAATTACGATCCACATCCGCATATCAAAGCGCCTGTTGCTATATGATAAATCAACTTTCACTTATAGTGGCAATCGACGCAAGTAATGGCATTGGAAAAAACAATGACCTCATGTGGAGCCTTCCTTCCGACATGCAGTTTTTTAAAGAAACAACGAAAGGTCATGTCGTCATCATGGGACGTAAAAACTATGACTCCATACCACCTAAATACCGCCCTTTGGCAGGGCGCACCAATATCATATTAAGCAAACAAGCAGATTTTCAAGCAGACAATTGTATAGTATTTTCATCCTTACAATCTTGTATGGAAAATACTACCTTAGCGCCTGGGCAAAAGGCATTTATTATTGGTGGAGCACAGATTTATGAGTTGGCGCTTCAAACTGGTTTGATAGACGAAATGTTTATCACACACATTGAGAAATCCTACGGAGCTGATACCTTCTTTCCATCATTTGATACTAGCCTATACGAACAAACTATCATCGGAACACACTCTATAGATGAAAAGCACGACGCTAGTTTTCAAATTATTAAATACAGTAAAAAAAACTAATCCATGAGCGCAGTGGTTGCCAATAAGGCTGCTGTTTCAGTTCTTAGTCTGAATGGGCTCATGTCGATAGCTTGAAAACCACAGGCTAGCGCCAATTCTATTTCTCTACTTGAAAAATCTCCTTCGGGCCCGATTAAAAAAGGCAAGCCCTTTTGCAAAGATTTCATGCTCATTTTAGGGCCAGGTGCGCAATGTCCGAAATATCCTTTAGATGCCCTAGCAATATACTCATCAAAGCGCTGCATTTGGGAAATTTGAGGTAAGTAAAAACGCTTTGACTGTTTGATAGCTGCAATAGCAATTTTTTCAAGACGTTCTATATTCAATTGCCTGCGCTCGCTATGATCACAGAGTAGAAAGGAAAGGTGCGTAATTCCTAGCTCAGTGGCCTTTTCTACGAACCATTCCAAACGATCTAAATTCTTTGTTGGAGCCATCGCAACATGCAGTGAAACAGTTGGTGCATGCTCAACAAATTGCTCAATCTGAAGCATAGATCTTTTCGGATGTGCATCTTGCAGGCTTGCAATAGCTTGCAATCCTTTGCCATTGATCAATTCAATTTCAGCACCTTGTTGTAGGCGCAGCACTTTGATACAATGCTTTGATTCTTCTTCGCTTAATTGGTAGTGCAAAGCGCCAAGTTGAAGCTCTGGTGCATAAAATGTACTCATGCATACATGATTTGAAATACCATTTCTTTTAAAAGTTCTGCGTTACTCATCTGGCTATTACCCATACCCTTTGCTTTGAGGTCATAGGTATGTAGCAAGGCAATAATTGCCGCAATTTTTTTGGGGTCATAGTGCTGACGGGTGGCGATCAACTCACCTGCAACAAAGGGATGCACCCCCAGACTACTTGCAATGCTTTCTCTTGATTTATTTGGAGTAAAATGAACGCGCATCAACTGAGAAAAGAGTTTAAAAAGCGCAGGGATGATGACAACCAATTCTCCTGCCTTTGGATTGTATTGAAAATATTGTACGATTCTAAAAGCTTTATTGACTTGTTTTTGACCTACAGCATTTACCAACTCGTAAATATTAAAGTCTTTAGATATGCCAATATGCTGTTCGATATGCTGTTCGGTGATGCTGGTATTCGCTCCTATAACGATCCGCAACTTTTCAATTTCGTTGGTGATTCGGCTCAAATCCGCACCTAAAAACTCAGAGAGCAACATGGTTGCTTTTCCATTAATTTGCATGCCCTGCGATCTGACATACTTGGCAATCCAATCTGGCAATTGGTAATCGCGAATTTTATCTGACTTGAATATAATCCCGTTTTTGGCAAATCCCTTGAGTATTTTCTTTCGAGCGTCAAAGGTTTTGTTTTTGTAGCAAATAACAAATACGGTGGTAGGCGTAGGGGCTTGAACATAACTTTCAAGTGCTTCTAGCTGTTTAAAGTCTTGAGCCTCTTTTAGGATGACTAACCTTCTTTCTGCCATCATAGGATATGACTTCAATTCACTTTGAAGACTCAACAAATCAGCATCTTTACCATAGAGTATGGTTTGATTGAAATCCTTCTCATGTTCTTGGAGGGCAGTCGTTTGTATGGCATCAGAAATTTGATCAATATAGTAAGATTCCTCACCATGTAAAAAGTACAGTGAAGCAAATTTCTTGGATTGAATATCCTTGACTATAAGGTTTGCGTCCATGGATGTTTTTGCCAAATTTGAACAAGCGCCCTTAGCGTATCAATAGCTTTCTCCATGTCCTGGACACTTACGTATTCCAATTTTGAATGGATGGCCATTTCTCCTGTAAAGATATTCGGACAGGGCAAGCCCATAAAGGAAAGTCTTGATCCATCGGTGCCCCCACGAATTATAGCCTGCTTTGGAGTAAGGCCAACTTCTTTCATTGCTTGTGCTGCATATTGCGCAACGAAGGGTACATCCTTGAGGATTTCTTTCATATTACGGTATTGCTCTTGAATTTCAATTTCATAGCGTGCCCCTGGATATGCCTCTACTACTTGACGTGCTATTGCGTGTAATTTTTCAGGATAAGTTGCTAATAATTCAGTGTTGTGGTCTCTAAGAATAAGCCCGACACTTGCTTTCTCTAATGCTCCTTGAATACTTGTTGGATGCACGAATCCTTCTCGATGAGCTGTCGTTTCAGGAGACCAGCTTTCTTTGGGCAAGGAAGAGACAAATTCACTGGCTAATTTTATGGCATTGACCATTTTACCTTTCGCATAACCCGGGTGTGCACTCACCCCATAAAAACTGATTGTTGCTGCATCGGCAGAAAATGTTTCATCTTCGATATCACCCAGCGGACCTCCATCTAGGGTATAACCGAAGTGGGCATTTAATTTTTTCATATCGAGCTGTTCAACGCCACGCCCCACTTCTTCATCTGGAGTGAAAAGAATTCGAATCGGGCCATGTGGAATCTCTGGATGAGCCATGAGGTAGCTCGCTAATTCCATGATAATGGCAACACCCGCCTTGTCATCAGCTCCCAGTAAAGTTAATCCACTTGCCGTAATGAGGTCATCACCGATTTTTTGTAGTAAATAAGGATGGTCTTCGGTTCTTAACACTTGGGTAGGGTCATCGGGAAGAGTAATAGGATTGCCGTTATATTGCGCATGCAAGATTGGCTTAACATTTGTGCCACTGCAATCTGGTGCGGTATCAATATGGGAACAAAAACAAATCGTTGGCGTTGGATGACTTACGTTGGAAGGAATAGTAGCAAATACATATGACCACTCATCTATTTCTACATCGACAAGCCCAAATTGAACAAGTTCGTTGTATAATACAACAGCTAAATCTCGTTGCTTGGCACTAGAAGGAAAGGAAGTTGAAGTAGGGTCTGAAGTAGTGTCTATTTGCACATAACGCATAAACCTATCGGCAACTTTGTATTTTTTTGACATGAAAACAATTTATTCAAAAATACAAAGAAATGTCCAAATGGCTCAAGGAATGAGCGCCTTGAGCGCTTGCAATTCTGAAACTTTTTGAGCCGATCCTGATTGTTGAAAAGCATAAATCAAGTTGGTGAGCATGCGCTTTAGAATTGCTGAATTTGAACAGGGTTCAAAATGACTTCTATCAGGCGTCAGATGAATTCCCTCTACAAATGCTTTGATTTCACCTGCATCAAAAATACTTCCTTTTGCGAAGGCGTTGATGTAGAATAACACACCATAATCATCCTCCTTTTTAAGCGATAAAGCACTTTGTTTTTCGTCCATATATGCCAAGATGAAATGATTAGGTAAATTCACTCCATAAATAGGTAAATCCAATGACTGTGCAATGATACTGTAGAGCACACATAAACTGAGCGGATTGCCTTTCTTTCGTTCTAGGACTTGGTTGATGTAAGAATGTTGGGGGGTATGGTAATTTTGAGTGTCGCCTTTAAAACCATGCATTTCAAAAAAAATGCGGTTAAAGATTTTTACTTGCTCGAATGCCGTAAGGTGATCATTGAGTTCCAGCCAAATATCTCGCCTGATGGATTGAATTTGAGCAAATATAACTGCATAATCAAGGCTGGGATATTGATATTTTGCAATGATCATTGCCCCCTGCAACAAATCCTTTTCGGAAGATTGCAACCATGTATTGAGTTGTGCTTTTACAGATTCAAATTGAATATCATGTATAAGATTTTCAATGCGATCTTGGAATAATAAACCATAAAAATCTTGTTCCCAAGATTGTTCCAAAACTGGCACTACATCTGGGCCATATTTCATTAACTCACCTCGAACTTGTTGATAAATCAACTCATCGGGATCTTCTATCAGCCGAACCAGCGCTTTGATATTTGCTTGGGAATCCATTTGGCACAAAAATAGAAGCCTAGTTGTATTGTGATAGGTTCGAAAAATAACTTTTTCAAGGGCAATATGTTAATTGAATGTAACCCTAAGAGAAATTCAACGTATAGATGAGTCCAAATTAACTTTGCTACAGGTTGATTTATTGAGGCCCTTCGGGGCCTCTTTTCTTATACCGTACGACAAAAATCGCGTACCAAATAACTTAGCGCCTTTCCAACCATTAGCTCCTCGCGTTCATTGATAGGTGCCGCCTCAGTTAAATTTAAATAGGCAATTTGACCCTTAGATGGATCTAATTTTAGTATAAAACTACGTATATCGTCTAATGCCCAACCCGAAGGGCTCATTGCTGAGCTTGGCATGTAAGCTATGGCATCCATATCAATTTCTAGGCCTATCGGAGCATTTTGATGCTCAACGAAGGCCAAGACGTCCTTGTAAAATTCGTTGGAACCTTTTAAATAATCCTCAAAAAACCTAAAAGAAATATTTTCCCGATTCAAAAAATCACGGATGAATTCATTGTTAAAAGCTTCATGGAGCCCAAAAACACCGTACTGCTTCACTAGCCCTTCTTGAAGCGCAAAAGAAAAAGAATTGCCGCTATGTCTTTTATCGGTAGTTCTTAAATCGGCATGAGCGTCGATATTCAGTACACTGATTTGCTCTTTTTGCGCTGCCCATCGGATCAATGGCAAGGCATTGTTATGGCCCCCTCCAATAATAATCGGAATTTGAGTCGGCAATAAATACGCCTTGAGCACATCAAAGACGAAGGCATCAAGTTCTTGAACAAATTCACAAGCCTCAGGCCTGTTAGAAGGATCTTTGACTTGCTTTATGACACCCAAATAGGCAATTTGGTGTATCGCAAGGTGATGGTGCACTTGGGTATTAAAAAATACTTTGGTAAATGCATGAAAAGCATGCTCACTACCTGGTTTACCTAAATTGGCCTGCGGACCAACATTTTCACTGATACCTATCAAAATAAAACGCGCTGATGCTAAGTTTTGAACACTTAATATATCGCCCACACGCGTTTCGCCATTCCTGCTTTGATAATTTAATTTTTTATCCGCCGGATCAAATTTTTGAAATTCAAATGCGCCCATTCTTCTAATTTAATCGTTCTTTTATAAATGTAGGAATCGGGATCGGTTTTAGGGAATCCGCACTGACAAAAACCAATTGTGTAAATGCCTCATTGAGTAATTGATTTGCTGCGTTGAAGGTTCGGTACACGAATTCAATTCGAGCCCCATCAAGCACCACTATTTTAGTGCGAATTTCGATCAGTTCATCGTATTTAGCAGGCAGATGATAGGTGATATCATATTTTTTAACCGGAAGTAGGATCCCTTGTTGTTCTAATTCTTGATAAACTATACCTCTTTCTCTTAGGGCCTCAACGCGTGCAACTTCAAAAAAACTTGCATAATTGCCATAATAACAAAACCCCATCTGATCCGTTTCCGCATATCGAATTCTAATTTTTGTTGAAAACTCAATTTTTGAATATTCTGGTACCTCCGACATATCATTTGAATTGATGGCTTAATATTTGCTTTAAAACCTTATATATCGTAAATTTACCAAGGTCTTGCAGATTTAAGCAAATATTTAGCAATTAATACATACAAGTATTTTTTTTTTAAAAAGCAATACCTAAATCACTTTTTTTTTAACTTTTTTATGTAAATATTTGTTCTCTCATTATTTCAACACGATTTCGTGAATTCACGAAAAACTACAAACAACGAGAACAACCTACAAAACTATGAACACAAGTCACGAAAGTGCATGGGAGTCCTGCTTAAAAGTTATAAAAGATAACATTTCATTACAGGCTTTTAAAACTTGGTTTGAGCCTATTGTCCCTGTCAAACTTGAAGGGCATATCCTTACAATTCAAGTGCCGTCACATTTTTTTTATGAGTGGCTTGAACAACACTACATCACCTTATTGCGCAAGGTAATTAAAAAAGAACTCGGGCTAGAAGGGACTTTGGAGTACAGTATTGTCATGGAAAACAATACCCAGTCACGCAGCCCCTATACCGTGAAATTACCTACAAACAATTCTAGTAGCCTTAAGAATGCGCCTGTTAATATGCCCATTAATGTGGACGAAAAACAGATCAGAAATCCATTCGTTATTCCGGGTCTAAAAAAGGTGAATATTGAATCTAACCTTATTCCGAACTTCACCTTTGAAAATTTCATTGAAGGTGAATGCAATCGTTTGGCCCGTGCTTCTGGTTTCGCAGTCGCAAACAAACCAGGTGGGACGGCTTTTAATCCGCTATTACTTTACGGTGGAGTTGGTTTAGGCAAAACACACCTAGCACATGCCATTGGTATTTCCATCAAAGAGCGTTTCCCCAATAAGACAGTGCTCTATGTACAGTCAGAAAAGTTTGCTCATCAGTTTATCGATGCTATAAAGAATCAAACCACCAATGATTTTGTACACTTCTATCAAATGATAGATGTGCTTATCATTGACGATGTACAATTTTTTGCTGGCAAGGAGCGTACTCAAGATGTGTTCTTTAGCATTTTCAATCACCTTCATCAGAATGGAAAGCAAATCGTTCTTACCTCTGACAAGGCACCAGTTGAAATGCAAGGAATGGAACAGCGCCTGCTTTCTCGTTTCAAATGGGGGCTCTCAGCCGATTTAGGTACTCCAGACCTAGAAACCCGCATTGCCATCCTTGAAAAGAAAATGTATGGCAGCGGAATTGAACTACCACGTGAGGTTGTAGAATACCTTGCTTATTCTATCAATACCAACGTACGCGAAATTGAAGGAGCTCTCAATACTTTACTAGCGCAAGCGTCTTTAAATAAAAAGGCCATCACCTTGGATTTAGCCAAGCAAATGGTTGATAAATTTGTTCGCAGCACTGCCCGAGAAGTTTCTATTGAATACATCCAAAAAGTGGTCTGTGACTATTTTGATTTGCCAATCGAAATGCTCAAATCCAAAACGCGTAAGCGTGAGGTAGTACAAGCGCGACAAATATCTATGTACTTTTCTAAAAAGATGACAAAATCATCATTGGCAAGTATTGGTGCACATTGTGGTGGAAAAGACCATGCAACAGTATTACATGCTTGTCGTACGGTGGTTAATTTATCTGAAACAGACAAACAATTCCGTCATTACCTCGAAGAACTCGAGAAAAAACTGACCATCCAATAATTTAGTTTGGCGACACGCATCCTTATGGTTTGCTTAGGCAATATTTGCCGCTCACCGCTTGCTGATGGCTTGTTATTGCGCAAAATAAAAGAACAGGGCCTAAATATAAAGGTAGATTCTGCGGGTACTGCAAACTATCACATTGGCAAAGCTCCCGATTCAAGAATGATACGAACAGCGGCCGCACATGGTACACCCATTGATTTTTTGCGTGCCAGACAATTTGCGCCCCACGATTTTGACAATTTCGATCTCATTCTTGTCATGGACAACTCCAACTTTCAAAATGTGCTTCGCCTTGCAAAAAACCATAAGGAGAAGCAAAAAGTAAAATACCTATTGGATTTTCTTTATCCCAATCAAAATCAAAGTGTACCAGATCCATATTATGGCACCCAAGATGATTTTGAAGCAGTCTATGATTTACTCGACAAGGCAACAGATGCCTTGATACAATACCTAAAAAATGATTAACAATAAAAAAGGGTTTATCTACCTTATTCCCAATACATTAGGTGGCGAAAGCACACATGATATTATTCCTCAAGAGGTCATCTCGATTGCAACAAAAATTCGTGTATTTGCCGTAGAAGAAATCAAAAGTGCTCGTAGGCTATTGCGTAAAATGGACCGTACTTTCCCTATTGACGATTGTACTTTCAAAATAGTCAATAAAAATACGAAGGAGTCTGAACTGATGGACTTACTTCTTTTTTTAATTAAAGGTATTGACGTTGGCATCATTTCAGAGGCGGGATGCCCAGGTATTGCAGATCCTGGAGCAGCTCTAATCCATTTAGCACATACGCAGTCTATCCAAATCAAACCCTTAGTTGGACCATCATCAATTCTTCTAGCCCTGATCGGAAGTGGATTTAACGGCCAGCAGTTTACATTTCATGGCTACTTGCCCAAAGACCGTAAAGAACGTATTAAAAAATTACGCGATTTTGAAATGGATACCAAACGCAATGGCTCTACTCATATATTCATGGACACACCATTCCGTAATATGAATGTACTTGAAGACTTGCTCAACGAACTTGGAGACATGACTCAACTGTGCATTGCTTCAAATCTTACGCTCCCAAGTGAATCTATCAAAACAATGAATGTCATCGATTGGAGAGAAAAGGCCTATGATTTGTCTAAAATCCCTACAATTTTTGCTATTGGTAAGGGCCAATAAAAAAATTAAGTCAAAAAAAAAGCCTCACATTTCTGTGAGGCTTTAAAAATCGGCATCGACTTACTCTCCCACGATCAAAACCGCAGTACCATCAGCGCAAGCAGGCTTAACTTCTCTGTTCGAAATGGGAAGAGGTGGACCGTGCTGCTATAGACACCC